>Ga0187850_10000291_pt1 | contig 68758 bp, 43 predicted proteins | sample June2016WEW_4_15_FD_132436 | JGI IMG/M metagenome (GOLD analysis project Ga0187850, IMG submission 132436) | Peatland microbial communities from SPRUCE experiment site at the Marcell Experimental Forest, Minnesota, USA - June2016WEW_4_150 | ecosystem: Environmental > Terrestrial > Soil >...
TCTCCAACCCGGAGGGTTGGTAGAAAGTAGCCGGTGGTCGTTCAGGGTAAAGGGGGAACGACCACCGGGCTCCCGATTCCGAATCGGGACTGGCGGTCGCACCCCGGAGGGGTGCCAGAGAATGATGTTGGAATTACGCCTCGCCTTCGGAACTTGGTCTTGCATGGACCCTCAGCCCTTGAACCAGCCAAGCTGTTCCTTGTTGGTTAGGTAAAGCAGGCCCAGTATGCGCATCTCGACGGTGAGCAGGTACAACCCGATCAGCCCGGCCACAAGGGTTGGGACAATTGGGACCGGCAGGACCATCGGCAGCAGGTAACCTCCTGCCCACCTTGCCGCCAGCACCCCCGCCAGCAGCAGGACCGTCACCAGGTAGTGCAGCGGGATGCGGACGATCGAAGGCACGACCAGCAGCGGGTTGACCGCCCCCACAGAATCCAACATCGAGACCGCCAGGAAGGCCATCGGAAAATAGGCGCACCCAAACAGGCCCGCCGCCACCAGCGCCGACCCTCTCCAGGGATCGTCAGGCGCGACGAAGAGCGCAACCCCTATGGTCGGCAAAAAGCAGGCCACCACCGTCCCCACAAACTGCAAAAACGGCATCACAATGTCACTCCACTCCGACACTTCCGGCCAGTCCGGCATTGCCTCCTCCCCCAGCGCCGAACTGGTGAGGATGCGCCGCAGGTAACAGATCAGGTAGCCCGTCCCAAAAACACCCAGGAAAACCAGCGGCACCAAGCCCAACAACCCCGCGAACCTGGCAAAAAAACGCGCCGCGTTAATCAGCGCGTAAAAGATCGTCCCCGTCACCAGGAGCACCGCCCCGTCGCCTTTCAAAGGGTACAAAAAGGCGCTGCCCAGCCGGCTGGCAAAACTCGGCGCGCGCGGGGCCGCCTGGACCGGGCGCGCCTCCAACGGAGTGCACTCCACCCCGCAGGCCCGGCAGAACTTCCGCGCCACGCCCCCGCTTGGCCGCGTGCTCACGCACAGTTCGCAGAAATGGTAGTGGCACTTGGGACAGGCGAACCGCGCCGCGGATCGCGGGTGCGACTTGCAAAACGCCGCCCCGGGCGATGGCGCCGGGGGCGCGCGAGGGATCACGCCGGCCCCCGCCGCGGGCTGGGGCGCCGCCTCCGATTCATAACGCATTGCCACACTCCCAACCTGAAACGTCTGGCCCGGCCGAAGCACCGCCTGCTCCACAAGCTGGCCCTCGAGAAACGTCCCGTTGGTCGAGCCGAGGTCTTGAATCAGGGCGTCCCGGCCCGTGACGATGATCTGGCAATGGGAACTGGAGACGGTGGAATGCTCGATTGGAAAATCGTTCTCCTCGCTGCGCCCGAGCGAATTGGCGCCCGGTCTGAGCTCGATTTCCCAGGCATCCGGCGAACCGGCATTGACCACGAGTCGCGGCATACAGGCTATCCTTCGCCCCCACTCTAGGGCCGCCGCCCCAGCTCGTCGATTACAAATCCCCGCCGCCTTTGGACTCCGGACCCAGCCCGGCGCCCCCGGCCCTTTTTCCGCCAGGAAAAAAAGCGCCATCGGCCTCCGGTTGCCACTCGCGGGCCTGCTTGGCCGCGCGTATTCGCGCCGTCCGATTCGCAGGGGCGGGCGAGCGGCGGCCACGGGCTTCGAGCCTCCAACAAATTCGGGTTCTCGATCACCGCCCTCGCCTTGAAGTCCGGTCAAACCCCGAGTCCAGTTTCTTGCGGACTGACGCCCGCCCTAATGGGCGGCCCTTTTACTTTCAAAGGAGGACCGCCACAAAAATTGAACCTTTTGGGCCGCTGCCGTTATTAATGGTCAGGCTGACTGCAAAACGGAACAATAATATGAAGGCGATCAACTCAATCTTCCTGGTCCTGTTCTTGGCGGGCGGTGTTGCGTCCGCGGCCACTGCCCAATCATTCCGCACCGACATCAATCCAGCCCTTCGGTATTATCAGGCCTTCCTCGCCGCTCCCGATATCTCCGCGCCAGAGTTCGATTACCTCGCCACAAACTGCTGGTCGGGTCAAAAGCTGCCCCCACGCTTTGGCGAACTGGTGAGCCGCTACGATTCAGAGTTCAAGCTGGTGCGCCAGGCAGCCGCAGCCACGGTCCCTTGTGATTGGGGGATCGATATGAGCGACGGGCCATTCACGCTGCTCCCGCAACTCGCCCGTGCCAAAGCGGTCGCGCTCGGCGCAAGGTTCCGGGTCTCCTGGGCTTTGCAGCACGACCGCCAGGGGGACGCCCGCGATGATTTCCTTGCAAGTTTCGCCCTGGCTAGAAACATCTCTCGAGACGGCATCTTGATCACCACGCTCGTCCAGAGCGCCATGGAAGCGATCCTGTGCGGCAACCTGGCGGAGAATTTCGGCCGGTTCACCTCTGAGACTCTGCGGCAAGTGGCCGATGGGCTCGACCACGCGCCCGAACGGAGGACTGTCGCCGCTGCCCTGACGGCCGAAAGGCGTTTGCTCCATGATCGGCTGGTCAATAAGGTCATGGCCCTCCAAAAAGAAAACCCCGGGGGTGACGCCAAAGTGATGGCCGGAATTAACAAATTGTTTGCCCCCTCGGAGAACCCTGAATCGAGCCAGGCCACCCTGTCCCAGACCGATCCTGCTCTTTCGGAACGTATCACCCAAGCCTCCGGCGGCACCAGCGAAGGCGTCCTCAAATTGCTGCGTGAGCAAGGCCAACTCTATGACCGGCTTGCCGTGATTGCCGCCCTCCCGTACTCGGAATTCCAAACCGCGATCAAACAGCTCAAGACCGAAATCGAGGGCTCCCCCAACCCGCTCCAGCCCCAGGCCCTCGGCGCTATCGAAAGGGCCCGGCGGCGTGAATTCAAAATCCAGGTCTGGCTGGCTATGGTCCGCGCCGCCACGGAATACCGACTGCACGGCGAGGCTGCACTCCTGGCCGTGAACGACCCGGCCGCGACAGGCCCCTTTGCCTTTCGGCGCTTCGTTTTCGACGGCGTGGACCGCGGATTCGAACTTAGGTCGGCCTACGAGGGAGGCGGGTTTCCTGAAATCCTCATCTTTGTCGAGAAAACCGGCCCCTCCTTCCTGGTGGATGGACCGCATGCAGGTCAAGCCAGGGCGAAATAGCGTGCGACCAAGCGGCTGTTTAATGCCGATGCCCCAAGCTGCTTGGATATGCCTGCTCCCTTGCCTTCCGGAGTTCATCCCGTGTGACGTTCTCCCAAGCGCATGGTCCAATCGGAGGCTGTTGAATCCAAACCCAACTTCCGTGGAAGACGATCTTCCAGACCAGCGCAGTCTTGTCCAGCAGGCCAAAGCCGGCGATGCCGAAGCTTTCGACGCGATTTGCCGGACCTGCGAGAGCCGCCTCTTCCATCAAGCGCTGACCCTCTGCGGAAACGTCACCCTGGCTCAAGAGTTGGCCCAGGAAACCCTCGTTGAAGCCTGGAAGCATTTGCGCCGCTACAACGGGCGCTGCCAGTTCTTCACCTGGCTATGCGCCATACTGATTAACCGCCACCGCAACGCGCTTCGCGAGAAACGCCCTGTGCCCTTCTCGGCACTGGCTGCGCCGGCCCACGACGAACTCCAAAACCGGATCGACCACTTGCCTGCTCACGAGTCTATGCCGGACGAGGCCGCCCTGCTCCACGAACGGGCGCTCCTGGTGTGGAAATGTATCGAGGCGCTCCCGCCCAAACACAAGCAGGTCATTTATCTCCGCTTTTATGTCGGTGACTCACTCGAGGGCATCGCCGCGGCCCTGGGCTGCTCGGTCGGAACGGTAAAGTCCCGCCTCTTCCATGCCCTCGACAAGTTGCGCTCGATGAACACGTTCCCCAGGCAATTCCAGGATAACGAAGTAGGAGTTGGCATCTTATGACCCCCTGCCGCAAAAACCGCAAGTTGATCACTTGGCTGGCCCTGGATGCGTTGGAACCCGAACCCGCCCGCGCGCTGCGCGCGCATTTGCACACTTGCGACCGATGCCGCTCCTACTTCGCCGAAATTTCCAACGTGACCGAGACTCTCGCCGCAGCAGGGGTGTCTAGGCAGTCAAGCTCCGAAACCTCCGCCACCTTCCAGCCAAAAGCCGCCAGCCCGCTCCTGCTGCCTCGAGCGACTCCGTCCCCGCGCCTTGGGTGTCGAACTCCGCCCAAGCCTGAATGGCGAACTCCCGCATCGAAACTCCACGCAATTCTGTTCAATTGGCGGATCGCCTTGCCCGCCTTCGGTGCCATCGCAATCACAACCATCATCCTTTTGCTCTCCCTCTCACTCCCGCATCCCTCTGCCCCGGCTCAGAAGGGCGCCGCTCCTCTGCGGACCGCGAATTGGCAGCCAAAACCGGCTTTGGCTCCAACCATCTTTAATTACGAGCTTGTCGCAAATCGCTCCTTGGAACAATTCGACGACTTGCTCACACGGCAGGGCATCCGCAACCCGCCGCCAGTCCCGAGGTCCTCTTCTCTTTCATTGATCGATTCTTCGGACTCGGTAGAGAAACAATAGGGTCACCCATTTCGACATTCGACCATTCAAAAGCCGTTGGCGCGGCTCCGCTGAGGCGATAAGCTCCGCGGCTTGGCCAGACCGCCGCGCAGCCGCCCGGCCGGCGGGCGGTATCACATTTGAGAACACGGCCCAGCCCATCGGCCCGATTAACACCCGCGTAATGACCGATTAAGGCAGCCAAGCATGCCACTTAGGCGCCGCCGCCGGGCAGGCCTCGGACGCGTAGAGGAGCTTGTCGAACAGCGGGCGCCCGGTGCAACAGCCGCAGAGCGCGCAGCGGGCATCCGATTGGCGAAAATGCTCACAGGCCCGACAACAGGCCTGGCGGGTGGCGAGGACATCGGTGGGGACTAAAACAGGACCGCCGGTGATGATGCGATCGGCAATGCGGAGGGCGGCGCGGCTTAGATTCAGGGCCTGCCGCCCCAGCGGCGGCAAGGGCGGCTCGGGCCGAGCTCTATAGACGTGGAGGATTGCCATATCAGCATAGGACTCCATTCGCCTGGTATTCCGCCGCAAACTGTCCACCGCCGCAGACACAGCTCAACTCCCGGAGATAGGTGCCCCAGGGGGTCATGGCCGGTACTGGCTGGCAGGGATCGGCGCCGTTGTCCTGGTCAATGTAACCCAAACCTGCGGGCGGAGGCAGGACGAGGCCCGCAGGCAGGTTTGATTGATTCAATTCTTCGATGTTGAGCACGTTGATGACTACCCCGGCCGGCAGTCCCGGCGCGCCGGAGGGCACAGAGGCCCGGGCCTCGACCCAGGGGCGCTGGGGGTAGAACTTGGCGCCGGTCGCGGGCGGGCCTTCATCGCAGGTGTCCTCATTGCACAGGTCCGGCTGATTGTGGCCGCAGCCGGCGCAACCGGCGTTGTCCTCGACCCATGCGCAGGCAGTTGGTTGCGGCCCATTCTGCCCCTGCACACACGGTTTATGTGGCGCCTGCCAAAGCGGGTCCGCCATCTGCTGCACCACGGCCTTTTGCCAGCGGGCGCCGTAACGCTCATCGGCGGCAAAGGCGCCGAAGGGATAGGTCGTCCCATTGGTCCAGGTCTCACCATTGGGCGAGAGCGCGACGACCTGCGGACAACAGACCGCAAACGGCAGGCAGGCCTCCGTCACGTTCAGCCCGCTCACATCACGCGGCATCCCGCGCCCGCCTTGCAGGGGCCGGATCGGGCTCGAATTCTGCGGCTGCAAATCCGGGCAACTGGCGCACTGCGAATTGTTTGCCTGCTCAATCACCCGCTGCCGCTCTGCCCAGTCCCGATTATTGAACTCCCACTCCACCACGTAATAATCCCCTTTGGACTGGTCATCATTCCATTGATACGCCGCCGCGCCTGGATAGGACACATAGCCGCCGCCCGTGTAATCGCCATTGCCGGCCGCGTCCAGCGTCGCATGGGTCGAGTCGACGACCGTTATCGTATGAGTGCCATTGACGGCGGTGTTGCCAGCCGCGCCGGCGATGACGACCTCATCACCCGTCCACCAGGCCGCGGGACTCGCCACGGTGATCTCGATAGGATTGGCGTTCGTGGCCCCGGTCAGCGCTCCCGATGAATCGGGACAAATGCCCGGCGCGCCTGGCCAGCGCAGCTTGCCAAAGATGGCCACATCCACCGAAGGCATAAAAGGACTCAACGCGGGCGAGACCCGGCTGTCGAGATGGAAATGGTGCGCCGATTGCCTGGTCACTGACCACACACCATCAAGCGAGCCGAGCCCGTCCACAAGATAGACATCACCCTGGCCGGGGGCCGGCAAATCGGGATTGACATACACCACATTGCCGCCCAGGTCTTGGGCGCAGCCCACGTCCGTTTCATCCAGCGCGAATCGGTCCCCGCAACAAGGCCGCGCGAAATTGCAAGACGGCCGCGACACCTTTATTTCCGCCCACTTCTGCGCAATCAGCGCCCCCGCCGCCGGGTCATAAATCATCCAGGCATACCCCGGCACATCTCCCGCTATCGGAATGTCCCCGTAATTCCAGGTCCACCGCGTCGCCGTCTCCGGCACTGCCCGGTCAGTCCAGTCGTTCAGCGCGTAATCCACCCCCGTCGGGCTCCGCCCGCCCGCCCACTCCCCGTAAGCATAGATGTAGTAAGCCTTGTTCCCGTTCGGGTCCTTGCACACGCGCCACGTCTTGTGTTCCCAGTCAAAATGCGGCCCGCGCCCCGCCGCCAACGGCGCCCCCTCCACCGACCCATCCCATCCTCCGGCATTCGGGTCCGTCCAATTGCACGTTAGCACCCCGGTCTCCGGGTTGATCGCCCCCCGCTCCTCGTTATATCCCACCAGCGGCGCGATTGAGCATAACTCATCATGCCGCCACGGATACACCACGTCATCCGTCAAATCCCACTGCCCAAGCAACCCCACCACGTCCGCCAGCAAATCATCGGCGGTGTAAGGATCGGAGAGCGTCCCGCTCACCACCCAATCGGTCTCATAGTAATCGCCCTGGCCCACTGGCTCGCTCGTTTGCGTGAATGAATGCGTGAAGCCGGTGTTCGTAAAGCTCGCGGTCTCAAGCAGGATCTGGCCGCCGCTCGGGGCGTATTGGTGAATCGTCATCGCGCCCGTCGCGCAATTGAGGCTCCCGCTGCCGCGCGTCACCTGGTTCTCATCCCTGGCCGTAACCGTATAGACGCCGCTACTCAGCGTCTCCGAGATCGTCCAGCCCAGGCCGGTCCAAGCCGCCAAATATGATTCATACCAATCAATCGCCTTGGCTGCGCTGATGCCGATGTGGGCGATCAGCTTGTCCTCGGCCACCGCCTGCTCCGACTCGTCCCCCGTAACCCCACAGGCGGTCTGCGTGATGACCCCAGTATAGCGCCCCACAGTAGCGGCGCGACTGGCTGTAGCCGTGTAGTCGTACACCCATTCGCCGCCATAAAAGTATTTGCTGTGCACGGTGCATTCCAGCGCCACCGTCCGGTACTTCGTCCCATCCGCCTGCGCCTGCTCAAACTCCAGCCTGCATCCGCACCCCGAACCCTCGGGCCCCTCCCTCCGGTCCGGCCGCCCCGCGGGGTCATGGCTCAAAAACCCAAACCGCCCATGCCAGAATTTGCGCGCCTGCACGTTCTTGAAACCCAGTTTATGGCAATCTGAACGGTCAACGAAAACCCCACTCTCGAGCGCGTAGGAATTGTGGTCTGCCGACCCATTCGGCGCCGGCCGGTCATCAATCTGCCCGTGGTCATACCACGGCCCGCACTTCGGAAACCCCGCCTGGTTCTGCCCGCACGTCGGATTCGGCTGCGTGCCGGGCCCTGGGCACGTCCCCGTATCCGGCCAATTTATCCGGCTGTCAAACCTCGGATACGGTTCCAGGTCCGCCCCCGGCGGCACGTGATAATCCGGCACCGCCGTGACATTGTGATACCGCTGGATGCCCGCTTCGCTATCCTGCCGATGCTGAAACGCCCCGCCGAAAAACCAGCTCTGCTGCGCGGGCCAGCCCCCGCACGGCGCCCGGTATGGCGCTCCAAAATCACCAGCCATTTATCTCCTTCCCTTTCTCATAGTGGGGCAGGCGTCTCGCCTGCCGTGCGACTCTCCTGCACAGCCTTGGCCCCACTCGCCACTCATCACTCGCCACTCCTCAGTACGGCGCACTCGCCAGCACCCTCACCTTCTTCTGCGCCCCCGAGCTCGGGTCGCAGACGGCCATTTCGCGGACGGCCACCGGCTTGCCGCCACAATCCTCCAAGGCGACGACGACGTTGCCGATTGGGCTGCCATTCTCGTCAGTCGAGACGACCTCGCCGCTGGCATCGAGTTGGGCCAGAAGCAAATGTCCGTATTCGGCATCCTTCACGACTACGACGGTTTGCGTGCCGGCGCTGCCCGTGACTTGCGACACGACAGCCTGCAGCGAATAGTTTCCCAAGCCATGCTGCGTGTTCTCTTTGGCCGTCGCCGTCCCCAACCCCACATCCGCGCTCCCCGGCGCCTGGCCCGTCGACCGCCCGCTCGGCATATTGTAAATCATCCGCCAACGCGTCGCCCGCGCCAACTCGATCAGCGCCGGCGCGTCCAGCACCGAACTCGGCCCGTAGCTCACCTCTAGCACCCCCAGGTGCGGTGCCGCTCGCACACTCTGCACCAGCAAATTCGCGTAAGTGCTCGTCGGCCCTGTCAGCGTCATCTGCTGCCCAACACTCAGCCCGCTCCTCAACTGCCCCGCGACAAACTTGATCCTCCCCGCGTGCTGCAACGTCGCCACGCTGTTATACACCGCCTGCGCCACTCCCACCGGCACGCTCTCGCCTGGATCGAAACGCGTCGTGGCCCGGTAAGTCTGGCTCACCGCGTTCGTCAGCGTCACCCGGTGATGGGTCTCCTTCTTCTCGACTTTGGCCCCCGGTATTTTGTGCGCCGCATCCGCGTAGCGGTCGTAACTGATCGTCGCCGTCACCGTCACATCCACCCAGCGCACCCCCATCCAGCCGGACAACTGTCCCTTGATCACCGTGTTGGGATACGCGCCCAGGTCCACTGCATTCCCCTGCTCATCCTTCACCGTCGCCGCATCCGCCACGATGCTGTCCGGATCGATGTTCGCATCGCTCAACGTCTTATCCACCGCCAGCCACCACGCCTTCCGCGCCGCGGCGTCCCCTGTTGCCGCCGCCGCCGCCGGCACCACTACCACCGGCACACTCACCCGCGTCACCTGCGACCCCGCCAGCTCCACCGTGTGCACGGCCACGTTCGGCGTGTAATCCGTAATCCCCGGCGGATACGCATCCACATAAACCGCCGGCCAGGCCACCCCGTTAATCGTATCGCTCTTCTTATAGTGAATCCATACCCCGGCGAGCTGCCGATCGTACCTCGGCGCCAATTCGATCTCCCGCTCCTGTTCCGCCGTCATAGCCACCGTCACCAGCCCCAGGTTCGCCATCGCCCGCGCGTTGAAAGTCGGCGGACTCGTCGCGTAATCAAACCAGCACACCACGTCCGGCGACCACCGCAGCACGCTCACCAGCCCCTCCGAACAAAAAATGTCATTCACCCTCGACTTCGGAAAATTTACCGCCGGGTCAATCGTGCCGATCTGCAAAACGTCCTGACTATCATCCCGCCCGCTGCTAGCCCCGCGCTTCGTCGGGTTGTAACACTCATTGACCCAGTCCAGTATCTCCACCATCTGCTGCCCGTTTGTCTGCCAGGTCTCGTCCAGCTTTTCGCCCAGGTAAATCTCGCTCAGCAACAGCGTCTTGAGCACCGCCCCGCTCGTCGGATCGTTCGCCACCACCCAATGGTCGAACACCTTCCGCCCCTGCTTGAATTTCAGCCGCTCCATCAGCCACCACGGCCCATAAACCACATACTCCAGGTTCTGCCGCCCGCCATCCATCCGCCGCCGCACCTCGCCGACCAAGCCCTGAAAAAAAATCGTCCCCCCCTGGCCCACCGCCGTCCGGTCCCGCCAAATCGTCACCGGCGCCTGCCACGCGAACTGCGCCGCCCCAGCGTCAAAACCCTCGATGGTCCGCATCGTCACCGAGTCTCTCGCCTTGCTTGCAAACTCGCACTCGAAATCCCCGCAAATCCCCCAATCCCCCAGCGCCCGCTCCGTCCCACTATAAACCAGCGTCCACATCTGAGTTGTCAGGTTGTCAAGTTATCAGCTCATCAGGTCATCAACTTATCAAGTTTCTCGTTGCGCGCGCCTCATCACCGCGCTCATCTCTTGCCCTTGCCCGCCTGATAACTTGACAACCTGATAACCACATCCGCATCTCACGGCACCTGCACGCTTCTCGCCCACTGGCCCAATTGCCTGGCGCACCCGTCCAACTCGTTGCGCAGGCGCTCCTGGTTCGCCGCAATAACTTTGATCAGGGCCTGTTGTCCCTCGATAGTCTTGTCCATCGAGCCGATTGTCTCCGTCGCGGCCTTGAGCGCCGCCGCGTGTTTATCCACCAGCCCACCGACTGTTTGCAGCAACCCCTTCAGTTCCGCCCCCAGCCGGCCATCTAAGGGCGCGGGTCCCGATTCGGAATCGGGACCGCCCTCCGGCGCCAACTGGCCTCCCGATTCGGAATCGGGACTCCGCTCCCCCGCCGCCATCGCCTCCTGGTCCTGCCCAGAGCCAAATAATCCCGATTCCGAATCGGGACCCTCCGCCACCAACTCGACCTCTTCCGGCAGCTTGCCCCCGAACTCCGCCGCCCCCGGCCCCTTGGCCGGCAGCGACGCGCTCGGCCGCGCCCCTGGAATTTCCTGAGAACAATGGGACGTGGTCGATCCCGATTCGGAATCGGGAGCCAACTCAAGGGCCGCCGTTGGAACCGCACCGGCTCCCGATTCCGAATCGGGACCGGGCCTGCGCAGCGCCGCCCTGGAAACAGCCGGGTCCCGATTCGGAGTCGGGACACCTGAAAAAGCCCCGGCCCCGGCTTCCTTGACCGCCGAAACTCCGTCCGACGGGCGCCTCCCGCCGCTCCCGGCCCTGCAAGGCCCAACCGCAGCACCGCCCTCCCCAACGCCAGCGACGCTCTCTTGGGACGTCGGACCCGAACCTCCCCGCGAGTCGTCTGCTTTCGATGCTCTTGGGGCCGTTAACCCGCAAACCTCCCGAGCAGGCTCCCGCCCGGAACCGCCCCCGCCAACATCCCCCTCTCCCGATTCCGAATCGGGACTGCCTCCGCTCCCGATTCCGAATCGGGATTTCAAGATGTCCCCACTCTCCTCAGTCATAACTCGCTCCTCAGCCTCACAAAAAGCCCCGCTCTCCCGATTCCGAATCGGGACTCGCCAGGCTGTCTGCCTTGCCCAGCGGAATCTGGCTGTTGCTTATTCATGCATCACAACTGCTCAGCCACGACATTCATCACTTTGAACTCGCAATTGGCTGAAATACTTGCCCAAGTCACGATCAGGTAAAATATCCGGTCGCCCGTTGAGTCCTCAGAGGAGGTTCCCGAAAATGAAGCGGTCTCGGTCGGCGCAGTGTTAACCATGATCTTGCCCTCGCCGGTCGTTGGATTCCCGCTGCTGGAAAGCGCCTGCCAAAATCCATTAAGGACTTGTGAGCTTGTGGAATTCACCGCCGCCAGGTCTGCCTGGAAATACCATGGCTTGCGGTAAGCGCTCGTGGTTATAGCCGCTGTATCCTGCCAGAGGACTGTCGTTCCGTATTTGAGAGCCAGCGTCAGGTTTGTAGTGCTTGTACTGTTCTGCCACATATCCCCGCATGCTGTTATCCTGACAGTATGGTTCGTTCCCAGCGTGCCTCCGCTGATCGTGAACGCGATCACGTTGCTCGCCGAACTGCTGCCCTGATCGTCCACTGCCACCGGATTCTTATAGACAATCGCAGCCGGCAACCTCCAGTTCCCGCCGCTGTTCCCGTCCGCCGCCCAGACCTGCCCGGTAGCCCCGCCGCTCGTATTGTTGCTCGAGGCATACACCTTATTCGTGAGCAGCGCCGTGCTGACATAGCTCGCGGTGGTCGCGTTTTGAACCGCCGTTGCGCCCAGCGCAGCATTGATGCCGGCAGCGGTGTTGGTTGGCGGCGTGTAGCCCAAGGCGCTTGTGACCTGGCTGCTGGCCAGCGGGCCCCCGTTGGTTGCCATGAGAAATTGAACGGCGTTTGAAATTCCTGCGTAGGTGTTCGGCGGCGGCGTATAACCGAGCGCCCCCGTCACGTCACTGCTGGCCAGAGTCTTGGACACCTCCTTGCCGTTGCTGTCCGTCCCGACGAAGGTTGCGCCAGCCAGCGAGGCGTTCGTGAGACCACCGGTCACCTTGAGGCCGCTGCTCAGGGAGTTGTTGCCCGTGAACGCATTATTCCCGTTCAGCAACGCCACATTCGCGCTCAATCGAGCATCGGCCAATGTCCCGATGCCAAGGCTGGTGGCCGAGCCGCTAAAGGCCACAGTCGCAAGGCCCTGCGTGGATTGAAGGGCCGCGTTCGCCTGGTCGAAGGCATTGGTCGGAACGGTGGACCAGCTTGGCAAGCTGCCGGTCAGCGAGAAGCTCACGTCTGCCCGGTTCCCGGTGGGCACACCTGTTATCGCCAGTCCTGAGGAGCTGGAAAGGAGGTTCAGGTTGGTCGCGCCGTTCAGGAGCGCCGCCCCGTTAGTCTCGATAACCGTTACGGCGTTCGTCGCACTCCCCCCGGAGCCGCCCCCCGGAACTGCCCAAGTCCCATTGCCGGCGAGGTAATGCGCAGCGTCCTGCGTCCCGCTAGCGGCTATTGCCGCAACTGGAAGATTCGTCCCCCCTGCCAAGCTGCCGGTGACCGTGCCCCCAACGACCAGGTTGCTGGCTACAGTGACTAGGCCGGTGTTCTCGATGCTGAGCACCGGCGAGTAAGCGCCGCTGTGGTAAGTCTGCCAGATATAGCCGCCGTCATTGTTCTGCCATAGATACCTGCTCGGCGAATCACTGTAATACATCCAGGTGTAGCTCCCAGTGGTGTTGTGAAGAAGGAACCAGTTTCCGTTCTGGACAACCAGGTAGCCGTTAACCGAGGCCGCGCCCAGCACATCGAGCGACGCCAAGGCCCCGGAGACCACCGTGCTCACCGGCTGCCCCACCCCGAGACTGCCTATGGTCATCGCCGCCGGCGTCAGTTCCAGGGACGCTGGTTGGAGGTAGCGGTACACGGCATTTGCCAGCAACAGCCCGCCATCCTGATTGACGTGGCTGTAGTTGGCCATCAGCGCCAAATTCGTCGCCCGCGCGTAATTCCCCAGCGCCGCGCAACCATCTACAAAGCCGCAGCCATTGGAACTGGCAAAAGCTTTCAGCGCATCGCGGTACTGAAAGCTCGTATAAGCGGGATTCGTGATCCCCGTATCACTCGGCGCGATCAGCAGGACGGAGATAGAAGGATTCACCGATTGCAGCCGCCCAATCAACCCCGCCAGATTGGTCGTAACCGCACTCGGGCTAATGGACTCAATCTTGTCATTGACCCCAAGCAGAATCACGGCCATATCCGGCGCCAGCCAGGCCAACCCGTTCGTCCAGCCGGGCAGAAGGCAACTTGCCAGCCAGTTCGCGCTCGAGGAGCCGCTCATCCCAAGGTCGTGCAGCCGCACGCTCGGGGCGCTCTCGACGTAGCAGTTCACCCCACCGATGGTGACTCCGCCCGTGCCCAGCGACAAAACCTGCAATTGCAGCCGATGACTATGAACCGGAGGGCCGCCAAGCCCGCTCGCCACGTTGGTCCAGCCAACCCCGCACGAAGCCGCCGCCGTTGGCACCACCATCCAGGCCCCCCCATCCACAGAAGCCTCGAAAGTGCCGCCCCCAGGACAAGTCACATAGCAGACATCGAAGGCGGTCACGCTCGAAGTCAGCCAAAGATTCGCCGACGTGTTTGTCGCCGTCGCCGCCGTGATGCCAGGCGTGTTCGTAAGCGTCACGAAGGCCCAATTAGTCATTGAATAACTGACCCCGGCCGGCTTTTCTGCCCAGTAATGCAAACCCCAATAACCGACGCCCCCGTTGCCGGCCAGACCTTGCAAGGCGGCCCGCAACGGGCCGGTGATGTAACCCCAAGTTGACCATGAATCCCCAATCCAGGCGATGTTGACGGCGCTGTTGGTAAGATTCTGGAGTTTTGAGACCTTGGCCCCCCAGGAGAGCAGGGCATCGCGGCCCGCCAAATTAACCGGCAGGTTGTTGTCCGGGACAACCCCCGACAGCGCAGATGCATTGAGATTCGATAAGGAGCCCCCCTGCAAAGCGGCAATGGCCTCACTTGTCGCAATTTGCCAGGTCAACAAATCGGTGTCCTGGCCTGCCAACTCAAATGTCGCGGCATAGTACGGGGTGTCACTGAAATAGAGATGGCCGGTCGAAGGGAGAAAATAGATAAACGGATGCCGATCTCCCGTGGAGTCAGTGTCCCAGAAGCCCGTGTGCAGATTCGCATCGCCAGCCGAGCCATCCCCCGTTGCAAACGTCACAATGCAGTAATTGCTTGCTGCGATTGAGACTGGGCCGCTCAACAGGAACGTGCTGACTGTATCGGACATCGGAAAGTTCGCCGCTGAAATGGTGCTCGTATAGAGTGCCGGCCAAGAATAGATGTTGGTATAGGAGACAAAATTACTTATGGAAGCTGCCTGCCAAATCTTGAGCGTCACCGGATTCGCACCTGTGTTCCAGACCGCGCAGCGGAGCGCGTTGAAAGACAGCGCATTGGTGATTTCCTCGTAAAATCCGTATGCGGAAATCGTTGAGGAGGCCTCCGCCGCATCCCCCGCGATCTCCGTGTCCCCAGGCCTTGTTGGATGCTGCCATACTGGAACGAGAGCCTGCGAAACGATGCCCTGACCGACGACGTTCGACGCCTGCAAACCCGTCAATCCCGCCCCGTTCCCGTAGTGCGCCCCCGTGATGGACCCCGCCGCCAGGCTCGACAGATTCGTCAACGACTTGTTGCCCCCGTTCACATCCCCCGCGATCTCCGTCGTCCCCGCCAGCGTCGCCCCGTAGAGGGCCGGCGCATTCGTCGGCGCCAGGTCGCTCACCGCCGCCGCCACCACATTGGTCACTACCGGCGCCACCGCCACTGCTATCAGATTACTCACCATCGGCCCCACTTCCGCCGCCACTACATTACTCACGGTCGGCCCTATAGCGCTTGCCAGCCCATTGCCGCTCACCTGGATACTCGGGTCCGCCGCGCTCACCGCATTCGTCGCCCCAAACGGCACAAAAATCTTCAGCGCGCCAGGATAGCCCTGGAACGTGATGCGGTAATTCCCCCCAATCAAATTCGTCTGCGCCATCCCATTGGTCGGGTACAAAGTGATGGGGGGGCCGTAGTAGATATTGCTCCCGTAGGTCATCGGCCCATCCAGCGGCGTCACCGTGATCGGCCAATTCGCATTCTGCCCCGTCAAATCCCTCACCGGAAACAATACCGCCGTCTGCCCCGGCGCCCGCAGCGCCCCAGACCACAAAACCACTGACCACAAGACCACAACCGTCGCCGCGTGGCCCCCGCCCAGCCCTGCTCCGAACAATCCACGCCTTTTCATATCTCCTATTAATTAGAATTCGGCACCGCCCCCTGCACCGTGTATCGGACCTTCGTGCTCACCCCACTCTGCTCGATCACCGCCACCTCGACGATCACCGCGCTCGAAAAACTCCACGCCCCCTCCGCCTCCTGCACCTCCAGCGAGCAATTCATCGGCACGCCCGCCGCGTGCCCCCACACAAACCCAGTTGCCGTCGCCTGGTCCGCGTGCACCCGCGCCACCGTCCACGAAAAACCCGTCCTCCGGTTTCCGCGGCCGGTGGCAAATTCCCGCTCCGCAAAGGCCAGCGCCTCCTGCTGCAACTGCCGCCGCTCCACCGGCAAGGGCGGCGGATCCACAATAAAGTCGCCGACAGAGTCGTCGCCCAGTGTGATGGCCGACCCGCTCGGCAACGGTGTCGCGACAATCTTCATCCATTCTCTAGTTGTAGTGGGGCAGGCGTCCCGCCTGCCTTCCTTTCATTTCCGCGTATTCCGCCGTTCCCCTTCCTACGCGCTAAAAACCAGCAAAGGCTGTGGCGCCCCGGCCGTGAACCTCATCGTCGTCACAAAGCCCAGCTCCCCGCTCCCGAGCTTCGTCCCCCCAAACTCAAAGCCCGCCCCCACGACATCGGCGTTCTTGAGGGTAATCGTCTTGCTGCTGGGCCCGCTCAGGGTCAGGTCCGCGCCGGTTGTCGCGTTGGCCAGTTGGCTGCCCAGGGTGCGCCCCGCGTTGACACCGATGACCGCATCGATCTGCGAATGCGTCGGCCCAAAAGGCCGCACCTTGGCCATGAACGCCACCGAATCCAGCTTGTAGCCCCGGACCAACTGCTGCACCGTGAGCGGCCAATACTTGATCGCGCACGTGATGGCCCATTCATCCTCGGCCTCGATCGGCGTGCCGTTCTGGTCGCCGCCGAAGCCGGCGGCAGTGCCCCAAACCCCCGTCCACGCGCCCCGCGTGTAATCCGTCCCCTGCTGCCCGCCTGGATCGCCCGCCCCGCTCTCCGTAATCGTGTAGAGCGCCGCCGCGTCCCCCAGCTTCTTGGCGCTCGCCACCAGCGCCGTGATCTCCACCCGCCCAAACATTGATTTGTTAATCCCCAGGTGAAGGTCGGGGTGCTTCGTCACCCCCGCCCGGACAAAGGTGTAGAGTCGCCCGTCGGGCGTCCAAATCTTGGCCGGCACGTCGGCGGCCCCATGCGGCCTGCTGCCTATGACCAGCGCCCCGGACGTGGCCCCCACGCTCACCCCCAGATAGGCCGGCAAGAGCAGCGGCAGCGCCGACCAGTTATCAAATGGTGTCAGGCTGATCTTCGCCTGCGCATCTCCCTGCAGCGCCGTCACGCGCCCGTGAAATCCACTCACCACATCCACGGCCTGCTGTTGGACCTCAGCCTTGAGCTCCCCATGCTCGCCCTCCGGAAACAGCACCTGGCTGTTCATATAGACCTTTCCCGGCCCCGCATACAATGTGCTCATAGTTTAGTTGATGGTTGATAGTTCATCGTTGATGGTTATTCGTCCTATTAGTCCTTTTCGTCTTTTTCACCAGCCCTGGCCGGTATCTCGCTCACCTGACTCTCTTAACCCTTTTGACTCTTCACATCTCCGTCCGTCCCACCCCGCTGCGGAACATCCCGCCCCTATACGCCGCATAGCGCACTACTGAACCGCTCGCCTGGAACGGCCCGCTGTACTTGGCCGCCCGTCCATTCCCAGGCCCCGGAAAACTCCCATCCGTCGTGTAGTAGATCTCCGCCCCCTCCGTCGCGCACGAGAGCGTCACCATGGCTTGCTCCTGTTGCGCCACGGGCTGGCTCGCGCGCGCTGCGGGCCTGCCGGCCGCCTGCATTTGCAGCTTCACCCGGTAAGCCACCAACCCCTCGAACCGTTGCGCATCCCATATGGTATCGCGCAACGAACCCGGACCCACCACTCCCCGCAGATCCTCCGTCCGCCATAGCCCGCGAATCGCCTCCCGCGCCGCCGCCATCACCCCCACCCCGCCAATCTCCCATTGGTGCGAACTGTCCAGGATGAATTTCGATACTGCCTCCGCGCTCATCTGCGTCCCCGTGGCCGGGTCGCAATTCAGGTTCGGCTCCTCCAGCACCACGCACGACAACACCAGGTTCCCCACCGGGCCCGAGACATTCGGGTGCAAGACCTCGAAGGTCGGCATCTCCACCACGATGCCGCACCCCGCTCGCCCGTGCCGCGGCGCCGCATAAATCGCCGACCAATCGATCTCGCTCTGCAACCGCAGCTTCCGATACTGCACCACATTGATGTATTCCAGCGCCGGTTCACACCGCAGCCCCTGCGTCAAATCCTCCTGTAACTGCACAAAATCATTCATAAAATCGGCCCCCATCCCTCGTCCCCGCCCGCCACTCATTCAACTCATTTAACCCCTTTAACCCCTCTGTTGCCCCGCTGCCCCGCTCTGTTCATCCGCGCCTCTCGACTGCCCGGACGCCGCCTAATTATCCGGCGGCGCCTCCGGATTGGCGTAGGGCGGCGCCGTATTCTCCTGCCCCGGCCGCTGCGCCTGGGGTGTTGCCACCGGGTGCGTCCTGCCGACCAGCTTGTTCTCGCTGTTCCACTGGCCGCTTCTTGGATTCATGGCGGGCGGTGCGGCCGCGCCGTCCGCCTTCGCCGGCGGCTCGATCGCAAGCTTCTGCTGGGCAATTCGCTCCAGCCTGGCCAGCGCCTCATCGTGCGCGTCCCGCCGGTCTCGGGTCTGCAACCGCTGCAACTGTGGGAACGCCAGCAGCCACCGCCACCGCGCCAGCGCGATGATTTCCAGATCGAGCTGATCCGGCGTCGTCCCCTCATCCCCCAGCTCATAACCCCCTGCCCGCATCGCGCCGCGCGCCCCATTAACTACCCGCGTCAAGATCAGCGGCAACTGATCCGCCGCCCCCTGGATGCCCTTGAGCGCCGCCTGCTCCTGAGGTGTAAACTCCCCCAGCACGTCCTCCACTGTCACTGTCTTCCAAGCCATAGTTAGTTGCTATTTGAGAGTTGCGAGTTGAGTGTCCAGTGTCGAGTGTCGAGAGTACCGGCTATTGGCTCTTGCCTATTGGCTATCGGCTGTTGGCTGTTGGCTGTTGCCCATCGGCTCTTGGCTATTGCCTATTGGCTATCGGCTCTTGGCTGTTGGCTCTTGGCTGTTGGCTCTTGGCTGTTGGCCATCGGCTCTTGGCTATTGCCTATTGGCCATCGGCTCTTGGCTATTGCCTATTGGCTGTTGGCTGTTGGCTCTTGGCTGTTGGCCATCGGCTCTTGGCTATTGCCTATTGGCCATCGGCTCTTGGCTATTGCCTATTGGCTGTTGGCTGTTGGCTCTTGGCTATTGCCTATTGGCTATCGGCTGCCTATCTCCCCACTTTCCCACTTTCCCACCCACTCACTCACCCACTACTCACTTGCTCCGCACTCGATGGCCCCGGCGGCGGCAAACCCAACCAAAACCAGCCGCCGGGGCCTCTTCCCCTCCCCATCGCGGCTACGGGTAGCGAATCGGAATAATCTTCTTCACCACCGAGGCCGCGCAGTTGGTCACGCTCGCGTTGCCGCTGTTCGTCATCGAGGCGATGCCGACCCAGTTTGCCGGACCCGTGAAGTAAGTATCCAGGTTCGTGCACCACACCACCGGATTGGTGCCGCTGGTTGTGATCGTCAGCGCAGACTGCGAGGCCGTCTCCCACTCACTCGCGCCCGGCGGTCCTGCCGTCGGCGCCCGCACCAGGTTCACCGTGATCGTCTGATTGGTCGAAGACGTTCCCTGGCAGGTAAACCAAAAACCAATCCGCTCATAATTCTCCACCCGGATCGGCCCGCCAGTGCTGTAGCCGACCCCGTTGGTCCCGATCGAATTGGTCGGCGGGCTCACATAGGCCACCCCCGGCGCAATCGTGTTCGTGATGTTGAAACCCTCGCCCCGGCCCGGCGCCGCACTCCACGCCAACGCTCCCATCGCCAGCACCATGCCAACCCATCCCATCCTTTTTGTCCTTTTCATTGTTTTTGTCCTTTCTCTTTGCTTTAGGCTTTAGGCTTTAGGCTGTAGGCTGCAGCCTCCGGCCTCCAGGCTCTCACTGGCTGGTAATGCACAACCCGCCCCGGTTATCCCCCACCGCCGCCCCCAGCATTACCTGGATGCGCCACTCGGCATACCCCCCCGTATGATTCACATACTGCACCAGCACCACCGAGATCCCGGTGTCCGGGTCCGTGATCGTGGTCACCGACCCATAGCTTGACCCAGGCAGCGCCTGCGTGTAGTCGTTGCTCAGCCGCGTCTTGGCCACCACCCCAGCCTTGTGCAGCGCCATCCCCACCAGGTTCGCCGTCACCCCCGGCGCCGTCAGGTTCGGCGCCTCGATCGGCTCGAACCCCGCCAGCCGCGGCAACCGGTTCTCCGTCACGATCTCCGGCTCCCGCTGCCCCGCAAAAAACGTCACCAGGCTCGGGTCCGTCGCCAACTGCTCGAAATAATCGCTCCCCAGCAGCACCACCCGGTCATTGATGGGCACCTCGTTCGGATTGAAGATCGCCGCCAGCTTCGTCAACGTGCTCCGCGCGAAATCCCCCAGCGCGACCTTGTAGCTCGCGTATGCGTTCGGCACCTTCGCCCCGTTCTTCACCGCGTAAGCGTTGTAATTCGCCAGCGTGAACAGCTTATACACCTTCTCCACGAAATACCTCGCCAGCGCGTAGGCCGCCGCCGGCGCCTGCTCGTCGAACAGCCGCCGCATCGTGCTCGCCAGCGTGTTCGCGTCGAACACAATCGGCACCCCCACATGCTCGTCCAGCGTGATCAGCACATCCTTCGTCTGCGCCGTGCTCACTGTGCTCCAGCCCTGCGGCCGCCCGCTCGCATCGGCCGCCGTGTTGTAAGTCTGCACCGCCGGCACCACCACGATCCGCGTCGCCTCCGTCTGCTTGAACTGCGCCGGCATGTCGCTGAAATCCGTGAAAACCCGCGTGATCGCCGGAAACGCCAGCTTGAACAACTGCAACGTCCGCTGCGCCACCAGCGTCCCGCTCAGCATGCCCAAATTCGTATCGCTCACATCCGCCGCCAGCAAGGGCAACTCCCGAAACTCCTGCCACCGCGGCGCGATCTCCCGCGCGTAGATGGCCGCCATCTCCTTCGCGTGCTCCCCCTTCTGCCGGAAGCCCAGCACGCTCAGGTCCCGCACGCTGCTGTTCTTGGCCGCCAGCGCCCCATATGCCTGGAGCACCCGCGCCGGCCCCTCCTGGGCCTGGAGCCCGGTCATTCCGGTCCGCTCCCCCCGCGTGATACTCTCGCCCATCGCCGGGTTATCCGCCTGCCCTGCCAGCAGAACGATGTTCTCCGGGTCCTCCTCGATCAACTTCTGCCACTTCCCCTTGAGCGCCTCGTCCTTCGCCGGCAGCGCCCCCCGCTTCACCGCTGCCTGGACCGCCTCCGCGGCGTCCTTTTTCCGCCGCGCCGTGTTCTCCTGCTCCAATTTTGCTAGCTTCGCCTGGAGCCCGGCGATTTCACTCTCATTCATTACTCCTCCTTGGTTGATGTTGTCGCTGGATTGCGCCCCAGCAACGCCCGGAGCGCCCGCTCCGGGAAATTCATTTTTCTGCCCCCATTTTTCTGCCCTTTCTGCCTTTGCCCACAACGGCGCTATCTCCTTAAACGCCGGATCATTCACCAGGCCCCCGAAATTCAAATCCGCCTCCGGATTGCACACCACATTCGCCGGCTCCGCCTTGTCCACGTGAAAGACCATCGAGAACGCCTGGTATGCCTTGCCCACCATCGCCGCCCGCCCCTGCTCGCTCCGCTCCGCCCTCACATAGACGCCGGCCGGCCGGCCCTGTGCGTCCATGTCCGTCCGTGTTCGTCCGTGTCCCTCCACCCAATAAAACCTCTGCGGCCACGCGCTCGCCGCCTCATCCCGGTGGTCAAAATCAAAAAACGGCTTCAGCGCGCTCCTCCCCTTCACCAACTCCAACTGCCGTTGCAGCGCCGCCGCTGACTCCCCCGTGATATTCACCTTCTTCCTCACCGCCCGCCCACCCTGCGAAAACCCGCACTCGTGCACCCCCGCCGGCAGCACCATGAAATCCCCGTCCTCGGCCACCGGCGCCGCCACGCTCAACCTCGCCAGCAGCGGCTCCCCGCCATTCGCCGTTCGCCATTCGCCATTCGCCGTTCGCCGCTCGCCGTTCGCCCTTCCCCCTTCCCCGTTCCCCCCCTTCTGCGTCTTCTGCGTGTTCTGCGGGCCCTCCGGCCCCTTCCCCTTCATCTGCGCAATCTTCCCGCAGATTTTTTTCGCGCTCTCCTCACTGTGCCCGCCCCCGCACTCAGCCATCATGTGCAGCACGCAGCCATCGAACCCGCCCTTGAACGTGCCGTCCTCATTGATATGCTCACACCGCTTGCTCATCTTTCTGCCTCCAAAACTCTCTCCCGCCTCTGGTTCACCGCCTCCAAATCCCGCCCGCCGGCCTCCTCAAACTCCCCCGGCGCCGGCCGCCCGAACTCCCCGCTCGCCTGCTCCGCCCCTGTCTTCCCTCCTACTCCTACTCCTAATCCTAATCCCTCCTTCCCCTTCACCGGACCCGGAGCGCGGTCATTCCTGTCCGCCCCTCCGCCCCCGCTCCGCTCCTGCCCGCCCCCCACCGCGCCCCTCGCGCCGCCTCCCCCGCCTCCGATCGTCTCTTCCCCCGCCTCCGGCAGCGGAATGTCGTGCCGCCGGTATAACCACCGCTTCGGCATTCGCAATCCGGCCGACAGCAAGACCGCGTCCCGCTCCGCATTCGCGCTCGCATCCTGCTGCTTCTTCACCACCGGCCGGAACGCCGGCGCTTCCAGGTCATCCCCGTAATTCAACCGCAGAATGCTCGGTATCAACTGCGTGTTTATTACCCCGGCGCTGAAGTTCCCCGCCGCTTGCACCACTTCGCCCCTCACCCCCTCATGCACCTCTCCCAGCGCCCGGCTCCCGCCCCCATCCGACACATCCGTCGTCAGCGTCTGCCCCAGGATCAGCAAATCCATCTGCCTCTCCGCCCGGTCCAGCATGTCCCCCTGCGGCGAATGCTCCCCGCTCTTGGCCGCCTCCTTCAACTCCAGCGTCGTCCCCGCCGGAAACGCCGCCCACGCATTGCTCCCCATCCGCTCCAGCATCGTACAGATCGCGTCCACCGTCCCCTGCGGCGCCGCCGGGTCATAATTCGCCCACCGGAACGGCAATCCGAACACCTGCGCCAGGTTCAACAACCAATCCGCCGAAAAATTCCCCGCGCACCACCACCACGCCAGCGGCCGCAGTAACGCCCCCCCCAGCGCCGTCCCGCTCTTCGCCTTGCAAATCGACACCAGAAACTTGTCCGCCGGAAACTCCCCCACCGCGCTCGGTAACGGCTGCAGCGTCGTGCTCTGCCACACCCCGGGACTCAGCTTATATCCCTCCCTCCCCGTCCGTCCCCGTCCGTGCCCCTCCCTGTTCCCCATCAGTTCCAGCCTCAGTCCCAGGCGGCCCCCCATCGTCCACGCGTAACACGTCGGATGCACCCAGTAGCTCGCCCGCGGCGCCACTATCTCCCCCAACTCCCCGCACCGCCTCACCGCCCAATCCACCTCCAGCACCGTCTGCCCCTTGCCCCAGGCATCCAGCACGTCGTAAATCGTCCCGCTGAAATCATTCTCATCCGCCGTCGGCTCCGGCCTCATCTGCCGCAACGCGCTGCTCACCAGCCTCGCTCTCTCCCTCCCGCTTTCGCTCGGCGGTTCATCCTCCTCCTGCCAGGGCGCCAACACCCAGTCCATCGCCACCACCGCTCGCTTCAACTCATTCAGATCCTTGAGCAGCCGCGGCGAACTATCCTCCATCAAATCGAACAACTCCCAGGCCTGCACATGATTGCCCGCCAACGCCCCGCGCAGCACCATCTCAATGTACTGCGGCGTGATCGCCGCCAATTGCGGCAGCAACCACCGATACGCCGCCTGCGGCCTCAGCACCCGCGACAAATCCCGGCTCAAACCCCCCGGCATCTCCCGCAGGGTCCCGCCCAGGCGCGCCGCCGCCGCCAGACTCAGCCCCGCCGCCGCCCGCCGCCGCCACTCCGGCACCTCGCGCTTCGCCCCGCTCTCCCGGCCTAACTCGCCTCTCCCTCGCTCCTCCGCCCGGAAAGAGCGGGGTCCGCCCTGGCCTTCCGCCCCTGCCTGAATCTTGTGTAGCATTGCTTTCACGCGCCCCTGTTTTCGCACATTTCCCGAACCACGGCAAATCCTCCATTGGCTGTATTGGCTGTATTGGGTCTTTTTTTTCACCCCGCCTAGCGCCTCCGCCCAATCCTCCATTGGCTGTATTGGCTGTATTGGCTGTATTGGCCATTTTTTCTCCCCGCCCATTGGAAAACTCCCGCTGCCCCAAACGCCGCTGCCGCCGGCCGCTGCTCGCTCCGCCGGCGGCTTGCCCGCGCGAAAAATCTCAGCCGCCCCCGCGAAAACAATTTCGCGAGTTCAGGCGCAATTCAAACATTTTGGCGCACACTCCGCGTCGGAGCGTGGAGCGTGAAAGTGTGGAGCGTAGCCGCGTCGAAGTCCCGATGGCCATCGGGACTCCACGCTCTGACGCTCCACGCTCGACCCAGGCAATCAGATCTCGAAATCTGTTTTTGCGCGCGCCCTTAAACCCCTCACTCCACCACGCGCTGGCCTTGCTTGCGGGCGTAATACTGCCCCTTGATCCACTGGTAAGTCGCGCGCAGGCCCGTGTCCAGCGACGTGTTCGGCTCCCACTTGAGCACTTGCCTGATGAACGTGTTGTCGCTGTTCCGGCCCGCCACCCCGCGCGGGGCCTTGAGATCGTACTCCCGCTCCAGCTTCACCCCGGCAATCTTCTCCACCTTGGTCACCAGTTCGTTGATGCTCACCAACTCGCTCGAACCCAGGTTGATCGGCCTGGCTATCAACTCATCACAATGCATGATCCGCTCGATCCCCTTCACGCAGTCCTCGATATACATGAAGCTGCGCGTCTGCGTGCCGTCGCCCCAGATGTTGATCTTCCCGCTCCCGGCGTCCAGCGCCTCGAGCACCTTGCGGCAGATCGCCGCCGGGGCCTTCTCCCGCCCCCCAGCCCAGGTCCCGTGCGGCCCATACACATTGTGGAACCGCGCGATAAACGTCTTCATCCCCCGCTCCGCCCAATATTCCTGGCAAAACATCTCGCTCATCAGCTTCTCCCACCCGTAGCCTCGCTCCGCCATCGCCGGGTAGGCGTCCGCTTCCTTGAGCCCCCGCACCCCCGGCTCCTGCTGCAACAGCGTGTTGTAGGCGCACGCCGACGACGAGAAAAAGTAGCGCCGCGCCCCGGCCCGGTAGGCCGCCTCCAGCATGTGCGTGTTGATCAGGATGCTCCGCAGGCACTCCACCCGATAACGCTCGATAAAACCCATTCCCCCCATGTCCGCCGCCAGGTTATAGACCTCCACTGCCCCTTCGCACACCCGCCGGCAATTCTCCTCCACGCTGCAATCCAGGTTCAGGCTCTCCACCCCGGGCACGCGCAGATACCACTCGTAAAGCGGCTTCTTGTCCACCGCCCGTATCCGCCCAAAACCTTTCCCCTTGAAATACAAGGCCAGGTTCCCGCCAATAAAACCGCCTCCGCCCGTGACGACCATCAGGTCGTCCTGGTTCAGCCTGCGCTCTTTTTCAATCCGTCGTTTCTTTTCCATTATCGTATGCCTTCGTTAAATTCCTCACCCCGCGGCGCTAATGCCGCCTGCCCGGCTCAATGTCCTATCAGGCCGCCGGGCTATGCGCCAGCCCGCACTGATTTTGGCCGGCCTTGCCTCGGGCACGTCTTATCTCCCTGAGTGCGCGTGTCAAGGACCTCTTCGCGCGAATCAGTGGCCAAAGAGCCCGGGGATGAGCTTGAGCAGCCCGGGGCCGTTCTCCCAGAAGATCAGAAACACCCCCATCAAAGAGCCGCCCGCGATAATCCCGGAGGCCACCGGGTAAGTGAATTCCTCTGCGCTTTTCGGCGCCTTCTTTTTCCAGGCCCAGGCCGCGAGCGCCCCGAGGAAGAACAAGAGGCTGTAATACCAGTGGAATGTCCAGGCCAGACCCGCCCCCGCGGCCGAGGGGATTCGCCCCTGCCTTTTGGGCATCACCACCGGCAGCAGGGCCAGCACCACACCCACAGCGGCGCCAAGGCCGATCGACCATTTCTTGACCGGGTGGAGGTCGCCGATGCCTTTGCTCATGGCCAGGGCCACGGCCCGCCAGTTCTGCGCCGCAGGCGCGGGAAACTGGTCCGACCCAAGCACACTGGCGTTGGGCACCATCACACTGAAGGCCAGCACTGTTATCAGCGTCCCAACGAAGATCCCCGAAAACTGCGCCAGGAACTGTTGGCGCGGGTTGGCCCCCAGCAGGTAGCCGCTCTTCAGGTCCGTCAGCAGGTCGGCCGACGAGATGGCCGCGCTGCCAACGATGTTCGCGCTCATCAGCGTGGTGGTGGCGCTCCCAGGGTGAATCGCCCCGACCGTCAATTGCGTGATCTGGCCCATCGCGCCGACAGGCGTCGTGTCCGTCTCACCCGTCACCCGGCAGGCCACCAGGGCGAGGATGAACGAAAGCACCAGGGCCAATGCGGCCAGCCAATAAGGCATGTTGAACGTCCTCTTGGCCAGGTAGGCCAGCACGATCAGCGAGACGACCTGTCCCAGCAGAAACCAGGTCATGGGGGCCTCGATCGCCTCGAGCGGGTCCTGGCCATGACCGCCGCGTTTGAACATCTTGCCCAGGTTCCGGAAGGCGCGCAGCGAGGTCCGCCATTGCAACAAAAAATTCAACAGACCCGAACTCACCATGCAGGCCGTCCCGCCCCAGAGCGTCCACTGAACCAGCGCCCGGTAACCTGTCGTCCGGGCGACTTGCTCCGGGTAGGCCTCCTCCAGCAGCAGCCGGTTGAGCCGCACCTGCCGGACGCCCTCCGCCTTTCCCGCCAGCAGTTGCTCAACTGCCGGAGACAATCTCACCCCGGCAAAACGCTCAGGAGCGTAAATCAAAGGACCGACCAGGATGCGATCCATCTCCTTGACCAGCAGCGAAGTCCGTCGCGCCGCACTGCTGCCCTCCCCCTCCCAGGCCTGCCGCCCCGATTCCGAGAATTGGCTCCAGAGAAACCCCGACAGTGGATCGGCATTGGTTCTTAGCTTCTCCACGAAGGCCTCCCGGGCCTTGTCGTCCTTGAAATCCACCGCCGAGAACATGAGGGTCGGCCCCTGCGACTGGACGATCGGCACATAGACCGCCCAGCAGAGGGTTCCACTCACGAGCATGCTCAAGCACACCCGCATCCCGGTGATGGCCCCGGCGGCCATGAAGATTGGGTCCCAGGTGAACATCACCGTCCGATCCATCCACGTCTGGCCCACCAGCAAGCCGTTGGCCCGACCCACCAGCGAGCCGAGCCCAAGCGGTTCCAGGTAGTGGCTCACCAGGCGAAGGCCGTCGCTCAGGAACTGGTTGAGTGCCGCCAGCCCGCCCGCCAGGCCCAGGGCCTTGGCCGCCCGCAGGCCCTTTTCCCCATGCGAGTGCAACGCGCGCAACGTCTCGGCCGCCGCCACCCCGGTGGGGAAACGCAACTGCTCGACGTTTATCATCTGCCGCTTCATCGGGATGGCCATCGTCACCCCGAGCACCGCCAGGAAAAACACCCAGGCCAACGTCAGGCCCAGCGGCAGCGGCGCGCCGGTGATCAGAATGTAGGCCGAGAACGCTGATACCAGGGTGGTCCCGGTCGAGTAGCCCGCCGCGCTGGCCGTCGACTGCATGCAATTGTTCTCCAGGATGGTCATCTTCGTCTTGGCAATCGGCAACCAGCCCAGGAACGCCTGCTGGCGCAATCCGTGCAGGCCCGTCCAGATCGCGTAAGAGAGAATGCACGCCGTTATGGAAACCCCAAACCCCCAGCCCGATTTCAGCCCGATATACAGATTGGTCAGCGAAAGCACCCCGCCCAGCACCGAACCCATCAGCACCGCGCGCACGGTGAGCTGCGCCATGCTGTCGCCACGCCCCTGATACACTTGTTCGTACCACTGCCGCTCGACCTCCTCGGGCGTGCCTTTGAACCCCTCGACATTTAGTTCAAAGCTCTCTGCGGCGGCAGTGTCCGCCACGACCTCTGGTGTCTTGCTTTTGGCATTCTGGTTCATGGCCGCTGAGCCCATTGTCGGTTGGGGCCGGCCTCCGCGCGAGGTTTTTTCGCTGCCGGGCAGTTTGGGCGACAAGTCTCGGTCGGACGATGTGTCGAAGTGGTCTCGCCCCCTTACCTGGAAGGGGAACTGCGCGGGATGCCCTTGGCGGGCTGAGTTCGCATTATGACGAAACTGTCATCCGCGCGTTTGGATTAAGCATTGCACAAGGGCCTGTTTGGGGGCATAATGGAGCCATATATGAAGACAAAGTATCAGCCCTTTCTCACCTTGCTCGCCTTCGGCCTGTTGACCGTCGCGCCGGTCTCGGTTCCCGCCGCGGAGGCTCCTTATCACTTCTTGAAGGAAATCCCCGTCGGCGGCTCGGGGGGATGGGACTACCTGTTTGTCGATTCCGCCGCTCAGCGCCTCTATGTCAGCCATGCGACCAAGGTCGTGGTCATTGATCTGGCCAAGGACCAGGTCGTCGGTGAAATTCCCGACACGCCGGGTGTTCACGGCTTTGCCGTCGCGCCCGGGCTGCGACGCGGCTTTTCCAGCAACGGCCGGGAAAACAAGGTCAGCATCGTCGACCTCAAGACCCTGCAAACGATTGCCAAAGTCGATACCGGTCAAAACCCGGACGCCATCATTTACGAACCCAAGCACAATGAAATTTATGCCTTCAATGGGCGCGGCCTTTCGGCGACCGTCATCGCCGCGGACTCAGGCAAGGTCGTCGCGACCATTGCCCTGTCGGGCAAACCGGAGTTCGCCGCCTGCGATCCCGAGGCCGAACGCATTTTCAACAACCTCGAGGACAAGAACGCCGTCGCCGTCATCAATACGACCACTCACCAGGTCGTGGACACCTGGCCCATCGCCCCAGGCCAATCCGCCTCCGGCATGGCCATTGACCTCGCACATCACCGCCTCTTCCTGGGCTGCGGCGATAACAAACTCATGGTCATGATGGACTGCTCCAACGGCAAGGTCCTCGCCTCCGTCCCCATTGGCGCCGGCGTTGATGCCAATTGTTTTGACCCCGCCACCCAGCTCGCCTTCAGTTCCAACGGCGAAGGCAACGTCACCATCGCCCATGAGGATGCCCCCGACAAACTCACCGTGGTTCAGACCCTGCCCACCCAAAGGGGGGCCAGAACCATGGCCCTCGACCCGGCCACCCACAAGCTCTACCTCGCCTCGGCCAGGTTCGACGCCGCCCAGCCCGGCAAACGTCCCGCGCCGATTCCCGGCACCTTCAAGATCCTCATCTACGGAATGGACAAAGCGCCCGCCCCTTAGCCGTATCCATGCAGTAGGAATCCGTCGGGCGAGGGAAATACCCTGTGGCGCCAGGGTCTTTCTTAACATTTTCAGGCTCGGTTTACTAGCACTAAACGGTGGCGGAACGTTACTGCAATGCAGTAGGATTTTGGCTTGTAAGCACTTGGCATTCAGCTTCTTACGTTTATGGATTCATCAGGTTTTACGCCTCAACTGCATGGATACGGCTTAGAGGGCCGTTTCATAAATACGGTGACGTGAAAGGCGAGGGATTTTTCGTGCAGCCAAGGCGCGAGCACCGACCATATCCCTCCCGGCCTGTCGGGATGAAGTGCGAGCAACGCCGTCTGCGCCAAAAAGAACCGCCGCATACGCCAGCGGATTTGTGAAATGGCCCAGGTAGCCGAAACCTTGCAGTCGGAGCCGAGCGCAGAGCTCCACCTCTGCCATCGGCGCCGGGCGAAAACGCCATTCCCTGGTGGAAGCGCGTGCTCACAAAAGGTAACTATTCAGGTCTCAGGGGCCAGCGGGAGGGGTCGAGGGAACGAAGGAGTTACCGACGTCCGTGTTCGTCCCTGTCCGTCTGTGTCCGAGTGGGGTCGGCCCTATAATCTTTTCATATAGCCAAAGATTATAGGACCGACCCCAGTAACGCAGTAACATGCTGAAAGGCCGACAACTGAGAGAAACCCGGGCAGACGTTTCGTTGGGGCCGCTACTGCAACAAAACGACTCGATAAAACCGTTTCGGATCCGATACCGCCGGATCGCACGCTGACATTGTTCCATTGGTCGCTAGGATCGTGGTGCCCAAGTTATTCCAGTTGCCTGCGCTGAGATTGGAGTTGTACTGTAACTGGTAACTTTGTCCAGCCACGGAGGTCCAAGTAAACACGAGCCCGCTGGTCATTTTCTGCACCTTTTGCACCATCGGCGCCATGGAAATGCTGAGTCGGAAGATGGTTCCGAGATTGTAGGTGCCGCCGCCCGAGGTGACGCCATAGAGATTGCCGTCGCTGGCCTGCGTCAGCCCGGCAACAGGTTCCACGCCATACGTGGTGCCGTGGAAGGTATAAAGAGTAATAAGCGTTCCGTCGGGTGTCATCCTGAAAATGGTTCCACTGCCAACCGGCGCGGCCCCGCCCCCGTTGAGAAAGGCAACATCGGCTGTGGTGCCATAGAAGCCGCCATCGGAGCCTTGTATCAGTCGGGCGGTGGGATATGCGCCATCGGGCCCCCCACCGAATGAGACCAGTGAGTTAAAAGTGCCGTTGGTGGTGATGGCAAAGATGCTCCCATAACCGTTTGCGCCGCCCAATTCTGTGCTGCCGTAGAGCTTGCCATCGAGACCCTCGATCAGGCCGGCTACTGGCTGGACTCCGTTGGTCGAATCGAAAGAGAACAACGACGTGAGCGCCCCCTTGGTGCTGATTTTAAAAACCGTGCCGGCGCCGGTCGGATTCCCAAATGTGTCACGTCCGCGGAAGCTCGCCCCACCATTGAGGGTCGTGCCATAAAAGTTCCCGTCGCGTCCCTGAACCAGACTACCGGTAGGAGTTGCTCCATTGGTGCCATTGAATGAGAAGAGCCTGCTGTAATCCCAGTCAGAGGTGATTCGGAAGACTGTGCCCAAGTAGTGCAGGCCACCTGTTTGCGTTGTCCCGTAGAAGTTTCCATCCGTCCCAAGCACCAAGCCGGCACGAGGGCCGGTGCCATCACCATTGTAAGGAGAGAAGGAATAAATAGGGAAAAGGTACCCATCAGGGCTCATAATGAAGATCACGCCATCGTGATAGTCACCACCCACCACGGTTGTGCCGTAGAAGAAGCCGTCGGGGCCTTCCACTACGCCGGCAAGGTCAGGGTGATCACCATCCCCATCATTTGCGAACTGATACAGCGCGTTGAAAGTTCCGTCGAGGGTGATTTGGAAGATCGTGCCATGTCCGCTAATGGAATATATGGCGCCGCCGTAGTTTGCCGTGCCATACAAATTCCCATCTGAGCCCTGCACCAGATTGCCCCACGGAAAGCAACCATCAGTAGATCCGGTGAAGGAATACAGACTGGTAAACAGGATGCCGCCCGACGCACCAGTGACCGTCAACCAGAACGACACAAGACCGGCCGGCAGCAAATTACCCGGTTGGAAATGCATGTTTCTCTTCCCACGGCCGGCGGAGGACTTGTCGCGGTTCCAAAACATGGAGTGAAGTTTATGGCCTTATTTCCAACATGGTCAAGGGGCAATTTTCAGGAAATCGAGAACACAGTCATGATGAAAAAGTGGCAGACCAGTGCGCAGAAAGCTTCAGGGCTCGGGGCGGCGCCAGAGGGCGAGTGGGGTCGGTCCTATAATCTTTTCATATAGGCAAAGATTATAGGACCGACCCCAGCAACACGGCTTTACGAGGTGAGGCGTCTGGCGGGGCGCCCCGGTTGGGCCGAGATAATATCCGCGGTGGAGCGGTTGAAAGGCGAGGGCTGGGGCGAGTTTTGCGACCGGCATGGGGATGGGGGCCGGGACGGGGCGCTGTGGCTTGGGCGCCGAGGAGAGCGAGCAAGCGTTGTGCTGAGCTGGGCCATTCGTTTTAAGCCGCGGCGCGGCCAGTTTTTTGGCAAAAATGGCCAATGTGGCCAATGCAGCCAATGTGGCCAATGCAGTGTTGCGCCAGGTTGCGGTCCCGCCGCGGCGGGACGCCGCCGCGCTTCTGTGGCCTGCTTTATTTGCTACCAATTCTCTTGTTTTAGACGCATCGGGAAGAGGGGTCTGGAGAGCAGCGGCAGGGCCAGAAAACGCTTTCGAGATGATTGAGGGACCACGGCGGCCGTCCCTCACGAAGCGTGAGGGAAATCGCCACGCTTTCCCTCAACTACGCTGGCGGCGCTCACATAGGGATTGGGGCCGGGATGCGGCGTTATGGCTTGGGCGCAGGCCGGGGCGGCTGTCGCTGGCTGAGCTTGGGCGGTTGGCCGGGGGAATGGGGTATGCGGCCGCAGCCCAGGCGCTGACCCGCTTCGGCCGGCGAATGGAACGAACTCCGGAATTGCGTCAGAAAATAGGCACAATTCAAAAGCGAATGTAGAAAAGTATAGACGCGAGCCCTACCAACGAGAAACTGGCTGGCGGCTTGACCGCAGGCTCAGCGGTCCTTACTGCCAGGGGACCGATCGTTGGCGGGTGTGCTGGATCGGCGCTGTCAGGAAGAGAGCACCTCCACCAGGTAACGCAGCTCTTCATTCACTTGGGCGGGTTCGGGCACGGTGTGGGCGATTTCAGCCTTGATGAGTTCACGGAACCGTTTTCGCAGGCGATGGATGGCCACCTTCACCGCGCCTTCGGTCAAGCCAAGCCGGCGGGCGGCGTCGGCCTGGGAGAGTAAATCGAACTTGCCAAGCAGCCAGGGTTTTAGGGTTTCGAATTGTTCGGGTTTGGCAGCCGCGGCAAACTCAGCCGCGAGCAGGTCGAGGGCGCGGGCGACAAGAGTCTGAGCCCACTGGCGATCGAAAACGGCGTCTGGAGGCGGGCCGGCGGGATCAGGGATTTGCAATTCGGCCGTGGTGTTTGCCCCACCTCCCGCTTCGATGGAGAGGATGGTCTGTCGGCCACCACGCTTTGCAGCTCCGGCGCGATCGCGCTCATCGGCCAAGAAATGCTTGACCGCGCCGAGCAGGAAGGACCGGAACCGCCCGTGGCCCGGTTCGACCGTACCAAGACCGTGGCGGGCGAGGAGGCGTGTGAAGAACTCCTGCGTCAGGTCACGGGCGGTTTCCTCTTCCCGGCCCTCGCGGCGGATGAAACAGAACACCGGCTGCCAGTAGGCCGCGCAAAGCTCGCCCAAGGCAGCTCGGGCTTCAGCCGATTCGCCCCGCGCCTGGAGGACTTGCGTCCAGCGGGTGGGGGCGAACTGGCCGGAGGAAACCGGGCTGCTGGAATCGGTGGTGTTGTTGGTGGTCATTTCGGTTTGGCAAGGCCGAACAGCGCTTTGCCCTTCGCACTCATTAACAGGTAGCAGGGCCAGCCAAGCGCCGGTGCCAGGAAAACTGCGGCGGTAGCGGCCGAGCGAGGCATTTCGGCAGCAGGAATGCTGAGGTTCAAGGCGATCATGATACTGATGAACGCGCCCGCTGCCACCGACAAGGCGAGGGCCACGAGCGCGACCAGACGCCAACGCCGGCTCAGGGTGAGCAAGGCTATGCCGGCAAACAGTTGGGCTATCCCTGGGTAGAAGGTCTGATTGATCGGCCTTGAGTAAAGGCCGGTCAGGGTGTCAACCAGCGCAAGGAGACCGAGAGCGACGAAGGCCCAGGCGCTTACAGTCCACCAGAACGGCAGTTTTGGTTTCTTCGCCTGAGACTCGCCGGGGACAGGCACGTCTGCGCCGATGCTGTCACCCGAGTACCCAGGAGGTTCATCACTCGTGACGGCGTCGAGGTTACCGGACTTGAGCGCCTGGTTCGCCTTGAGGAAGCTGAACGAAAACCAGCCGAGAGCCAGGCCGTACGGCAATGTCAGGAGGAGGGCCGACAGCCAGGGCGCTGCGGGGGCTGGGCCAAAGGGCGATCTGATGTTCATTACTCCCACCAGCCAGGCAGCCAGTGGGGCCAACAGCAGCAGCGGACCGGCTCTCCGGCGCCAGGACCGTTGAGCACGGATCGTGGCGGCGGCTGGCTCCGAAACGCGCGGGCTGGCGCCGGTAATGGCGACCACTGCCTTGCGTACCGCCTCAAACCATTCAGTGACCTGCGCGTTGATTAGGACGGGCGAGGATACGGCGGACGGAACTGGAGTCAGGTGAACCGTCCGCTGCCGGCCGCCCGTGCCGAAGGTGATAGAAAGGAAGTAGATCCTCTCATGTTTCATCACCCACGGTGCCGTCCAGATCTGGAACTGGCCGATGCTCAAGTCGCGAATTTCCTTGAGCGGAATCACAACTCGCGTTTGCCAGGGACTGATAAAGGTGAGGTTCTCAAGTTCCAGGCGCAATTCGCCTTTGCACTGGAAGATGCGCGCCTGCTGGCCCGGGAAACAGCTTCGCATCCGCTTGGGCGTCGAGAAATAGCAACTGCCGCGCCGCGCCGGCAGGACCTCCGCAGGCACCGGTTGCGTCGCAGCCGCTGAGGGGGCAGGATGAGAGGTGATCGCCTCCACGCTCGTCTTGACTTCGCGGGCGCTGTGGTACCGCTTCTCCCGTTCCTTCTCAAGCGCGTGAAAGACGACCTCATCGACACGCGGATCGACAGCAGACTTCTGCGACGGCGGGGCAAAGCGGCCGATGGGCAACTCGCCGGTGAGCATTTCGTAGAACACCACCCCCAGCGAATAAATATCGGCGCGCTGATCCACATCCTGCGGATGTTCGAGTTGCTCCGGTGCCATGTAGTGTGGCGTGCCCACCACCACCCCGTCGGCTGTGAGCGTGACATTCTCCTTTGCCTCGCCCACGAGCTTGGCGATTCCGAAATCGGCGATCTTCACCCGCCCGCGGCTGTCGAGCAGGATGTTTTCCGGTTTAATGTCTCGGTGGAGGATGCCGTCGTCGTGGGCGAACTGGAGCGCCTCGCAAATCTTGGGCACCAGGACAAGGGCCTGCTGCGGGCTGAAGCGAGCCGCCTGCATCGCCTGACGGAGGTTCACACCATCGACAAACTCCATCAACAGATAGAAGAATCCGCCCGATTGTCCGAAATCGTACACGGTCACGATGTTCGGGTGGTTGAGCCGCGCCAGCACCCGGGCTTCGCGGTTGAAGCGTTCGGCGAAGGCTGCTTCGGCCGCCAGCGACTGCGGCAGCAGTTTGAGGGCGACGAAGCGGTCGAGCCTCGGCTGGCGGGCCTTGTAAACGACGCCCATGCCGCCATGACCGATGAGTTCGATGATTTCAAGTTGCGGGAAAGCGGCAATGACGGCCTCCAAGGGCGGCGCCGCTGAGGGGTTGCCCTGCGGTTGGCCTGCCTCGGTGGGAGTGGCAACTGCGGCGAGCAGGCACTTGGCGCAAAGCCCTTGCGGCGCGTCGGCCGGCAAGGGCGCCTGGCATTTCGGACAGCGATTGGCAATCTTTTCGGTTTTCATACTGCCTGTTTCCTGAGGAATTCGCCACCGGAGGTTACAACGATTCAGGTCCCTTTTTCGATAGTGGACTTTGAGACAGGGGCGGTGAGTAGCGGAAGGAAATTGTGGAACGGAGGCGCTCAAGACCGATACACACTTTGGCCTCATGGTCCTTCTCGGTCGGGGCATCTTTCATTGTGCCTACCACCACCATGTTCGAGGACCAGGGTTTTGTGGTGTCGCCTTCAATATACGCCACAACCTCAGACCCTTTGATTTTGAGTTCTTCGACTCGTTTGGTCATCGCCGGCAGAGCAGAATCCGCCAGGTCAATTTCTTGTGCTCCACCGTGATGGCCGGCTCCATTTCCCCGTCTTCTGAGCTTTTCAGCGGGGTATTACGACGGGCACACGGTCTGCGACGCGCAACCGCGCCGGGGAGAATCGGGAAGGGAGTGAACCGACAAGTCCAAGCAGAGCCGTCGGGAGTGAACCAAATCGACTGCGCTTCGTGAGCACGACGAGTGTTCTTGTAGCACTGGCTTGCTTTCAAGTCCAGCGAAGATCTTCATCAGCTCGAGCGTGGAACAGGGCGTTTACTGAAGCGCGCGAAATATTCCAAGATCTGGTCGCGCCATTTCGCCGAATCTGCGACTTGAATGGCGAGGCGTTCGGCGATTTCCCGGTGCCGGCGCGAATCAATTTTGTGGTCGAGCGATTGCCACGTTTTTGGCAACGCAGCCGACCGTTTCGCACCTTCCTGATATTTTGCGCAAAGTTCCTCCCATAAGATTCTCCCGGACTTCATCCGATATTCCCATGCGCAGCGATGGAACCAAAGGAGATATTTCTCCGGACAGCGCGCGATATCGTCGAACATGTCACAAACCGCCGTGAAGTATTGCTCAACTGCCCGGTCACCACGCTTCGTTCGATCAAAGCCGATGGCGTCTGTTGAAGCCTGATGATAATAAGTCGCCGTCCAGTCGGCTCTCGGAGCGCGATCATTCCAAGGCATCGGCGCGTAGTGATTCCCGCCGATCAAGTGATGCAACCCCAGCGGCATCGTGCAGTTCACGAATGTTTCGCGCGATGACATCATCATCTCGCGGATGACAATTACGGTTTTGTCGTCATTGGTAAATGTCATGCGCGTCCATTCTTCGGCGATTGCCTCTGCGGACAAATAAGGATTCCACGCGAGCCGGCCGAACGCATACCAGTTCGACTGCGAGAAATGATGGCCACACCAGTTCGTGTCTAATCCGGGATTCGTCACGGAAACCATTCCCGTGATGTGGCTCGGATGAACTTTTCCTGCGAGCACTTTGGCGACGGTTGAGCCGCTGCCCTTCGCGTAAGTGTCCGAGTCCAGAAACTCCTTCCACATCGTGCCGAGATAAACAAGATGCTTTGCCTGGCCGAGATACTCCTGCGTGGCCTGAATTTCGGCGATGACGGGAGTCTGCTTCATCGCGCCAAACAGCGGATGAAACGGCTCGCGTGGCTGAAAGTCAATCGGGCCGTTCTTCACCTGCACGGCAACGTTGGGGCGGAATAGTCCGTCGAGCGGTGTGAACTCGAGGTAAGCCCGCTTGGCGCGATCCGGGTCAACGTCCTCGTCATAAACAAACGCGCGCCAGATGACGTTGCCTTTGTGCGGGGCGAGCGCGTCGGCCAGGGCGTTTGCCCCCTCGGCGTGAGTGCGGCCATAAGTTTTTGGTCCGGGTTGGCCCTCGGAGTTTGCCTTGACCAGAAAACCGCCGAAGTCTGGAATAAGGCGGTAAATCTCGTCGGCCTTGGCCTTCCACCAATCGGCCACGTTCCGCTCCAGCGGATCAGCGGTGGCCAGCCCACCCAGGCGCACCGGTGCGGCGAAGTTAGCGGACAAATACATTCTCACACCGAATGGCCGCCACACGTCCGCGAGCGCGGCGACTTTGCGGAGAGATTCTGGCGCGAGAATGCGTACGTCGGCATTGACATTGTTGATCACCGCGCCGTTGATTCCGATGGAGGCGCAGGCGCGCGCGTAGTCGGCGTAGCGCGGGTTGAGTTTTTCAGGCAGTTCATGCCATTGCCACAAGGAGCGCCCGGCATAACCGCGCTCAATCGTTCCGTTGGGATTGTCCCAGTGGTTCATCAGCCGAAGCTGAAGCGCCGGCCGCTCGGTAATGTCGAGCCGGTCAATCGGCTGGCCGGTTTGCATCAGACGCAGAAAGTGAAACCCACCATACAGCGCGCCGATTTCGCTGTTGGAGGCGATCACGGTCACCGGTTGTTTGGCCACGAGAGCAGAGCGGGTGATGAAGCCCTCGTCACCGGCTGCGCTCAAGTCGGCGGTCCATTTCAAATCTCGCACCAGTTTCGAATTCGCCGGCGTGCCGACAATGACCGTGCCGGCCTGTAAGCCGCCTTCTTTTGATGGAACCTTGCTACCCAGCATGGCCGTGGTCGCTAAACACAATTCATCCCGGATAATTCCACACGTGGCTGAAGAGCCGTCCACGCAAATTTGTCGCACCACCCGACGGTATCGTCCTGAAATCTCGCCTGGTTGCGCGTATCGAAGCCAGAGTTTGTAACCGTCTTCGTCCGGCAACTCCAAGTGTGTTGCTGCTGCATCGGTGCCGGCCATGCAATTGCCAACGCAACGACCCGCGACGGCTGCTAGTCCTGCTGCCACAAATTCTCGCCGGGACATTTTCATAACTCAATCAAGGTTGAAACCAATGTCGAGATTCAAGATGTGAGTCTTTGTAGGTCTTAGGTCAGGAATCAGGTGGTCTGAGAAGCGGGGTTCTTTCGTCGTTTGGCCAGCTCGTCGGCCATCTTGAGGGTCATTTCTTTGTTGAGCTTATAGGCCGCAAGCAGGACTGTGCAAATGGCGAAGAGCAGACCGACTACAATCCCGCTGGTGAAACGATAGCCGGCAATCGCGTCGGGGGCGCCGGGGACGCGGGTGTCATAATGAAAAAAGCCTTGCATAATCCAGAGGAACGAAGCGGAGCCTAGCGCGAGCCCCGATTTGAGGGCGAAGCCGATGGTGGCGAACACCATGCCGGTGAAACGGCGGCCCACGGTCCATTCCGAATAGTCCGCTACGTCGGCGAAAATGGCCCAGACCAGCGGAATGGTCGGCGCATAGCAAACGGCGATGAGGATCGTCAGCGCCAGCATGCCGACGACATTGGTTGGGGCGAGTAGATAGAAGGCGAGCGTGCCCAGGCTGGCCGATCCAAACCCGACAACTGCGATCGCCTGCTTCCCAAATCGGCGCGATAGCGACGGCGAAAGGAGGATGACCAGGATGGTAGTGGCGGTGCCGACCATGTTGATGATGCTGTTGAACACATCGGCGACGTTGGATTTGTCGCCGTGGACAAGGTAGCCGAGCGTTTCGAGGAGGCCGCCGGAAGCGCCGGTTGCACCTGTCAGGCCGAGTTTGGCAAGGAAATCGTACATGGCGGCCTTGTCGGCGTAATGATGGTAATAGTTGTAGAGCGCGCCGCCGCGGAAGGAGAGGATGGCGAAGTGGATGAGGGTCATGATCGCCATGACCCGCCAGGGACTGTTCTTGAGCAAGTCGAGGAAATCCCGCTTGGGAGAGGCCTTCTCCTGCTGGACGGCCTGGATTCGCTCGCGTGTTGCCAGGAAGGTGATCAGAAAGAGAACCAGGCAGAGCCCGGCCCAGAGAGTCATTGTCATCCGCCAGCCGTATTGGCGGTCGTGGCCCGCGGCGAACTTCGCCACCAACGGCAGGGTGAACCCGCCCACGACGAATTGAGCGACATTGACCGCGACAAAGCGATAGGAATTGAGTCTTGTGCGCTCATCCAGATCGCCGGTCATGACGCCCCCGAGAGCCGAGTACGGCATGTTGTTCATGGAATAGAGGGTCATGAGCAACCCGTTGGTGATGGCACCGTAGGCGATCATCGCGCCGAGGCTCCAGCCCCGGGGTGTCGTGTAGGCCAGAATCATCACGACCGCCCAGGGCACGGAGGTCCAGAGCACCCAGGGCCGGAACTTGCCCCACCGCGTCCGGGTGCGATCGGCGAGAATGCCCATGATGGGATCGAAAAACGCGTCCCAGAGGCGCGGCACCAAAAGGATGGCCGCGGCGGCGCTGGCGGTCAGGCCAAAAACGTCGGTATAGAAGTTCAACTGGAAAAGGATCATCGTCATGAAGACGAAGTTGGCGGCGGCATCGCCCCCGCTGTAGGCGGCCTTTTCAAGAAACGAGAGTTTTTGGTTTGGGTTATCGGACATGAGGTGCCTTTTTTAGTCGATGACCGTGAGGATGACCTTCTGCAAATCGGCGTCACGCGAGGAATTGCCGATCAAAATCTCGAATTCGCCCGGCTCGACGACATAGTTCATGTTCACATCGTAAAAGGCGAGCGATTCGGGCGTGATCTCCAGTGCCACGGTCTGCATTTCATGTGGATTGAGCGAGACCTTTTCGAAGCCCTTTAACTCTTTGACGGGACGGGTCACGGAACTGACCCGGTCCCGAATATACATTTGCACCACCTCGGTTCCCGGACGCGGGCCGGTGTTGGTCACGTCCACGAGCACCTGGGTCGAGGCGCCGCGGCGGATGCGCTTGTTGGCAAGCCGGACCTTTTGGAGGGCAAAGGTCGTGTAACTCAGGCCGAAGCCAAAGGGATAGAGCGGCGAGACCTCGTCCCACAGGTAGCCGCGCCGAGCGGAGGGCTTGTAATTGTAGAAGACCGGCAGGTGACCCGCCGAACGAGGAATGCTGATCGGGAGTTTCCCGCCGGGATTGTGGTCGCCGAACAGCACCTCCGCGACCGCGCGGCCACACTCCTGCCCAAGATACCAGCACTCGAAGATCACGGGAATATTCCGGGCTATAGAGTTGATGGAAAGCGGCCGGCCGTTGAACAGGAATACGATGACCGGCTTGCCTGTTTCGAGCATGGCGCGGACCAAATCCTCCTGGCGACCGGGCAAGTCCAGGTTGGCGCGGTCCCCCAAGTGCTTGAGCGACCAGGCCTCCCGCGAGGTCTGCTCGTTGCCGCCCAGCGCGAGCACGATGACCTCGGCGTTCCTGGCGACCTCCACCGCCTCGGCAATCTGCCGGCGGTCCTCCTCGGGATGGCTGGGCACCACCTCATCCTGTTGCCAGGAGCCGCCCTGGGTAATCTTGCAGCCCTCCGCGTAGAGCACCTGGACGCAGCCACCCACGCGGGCTTTGATGCCGTGGAGCACCGTGACAGTCTGCCGGGGCAGCCCGCTATAGCCGCCCAACAGCATCCGGTTTGCATTGGGGCCGATCACCGCGATGGTGTTGAGCTTCGACGGGTCGAGCGGGGCCAGGTGGTTCTCGTTCTTGAGCAGGGTAATGGTCTCCCGCGCCGCCTGGAGGGCGAGTTGGCGGTGCTCGTCACAGCCGACCACCCGCTGGGCCTCCTCGGGGTCCACGTAGGGATCGTCGAACAAGCCCAGCTTGAATTTCCAGTAAAGCATCGGCGCAACCAGCTCATCCAGTTGTCTTTCCTTGAGCACATCTTTGCGGACCAATTCCACGAGGTGGAGATAACAGTCGGGTTCAGGCAATTCTATGTTGACGCCCGCCTCGACGGCGAGTTGGCAGGCTTCTTTTTTGTCCTTCGCCACGAAGTGCCCGTGGGTGTCAGGGCGGTCGCCCAATTCCCAAATTGCGTAATAATCGGAGACCACAAATCCCTTGAAACCCCATTCCTTGCGCAGCACCTCGCGTAACAGCCAGTTATTGGCGTGCGAGGGCACACCGTCAATCTCGTTGTAGGAGGCCATCACGCTGATGGCGCCGGCCTTTTGGATGGCTTCTTTGAAGGGACGCAAGAACGTCTCCCGCAACACCCGCTCAGAGATATTCGCCGGCGCGCAATTCATTCCCGACTCCGGTTGACCGTGGGCGGCGAAGTGCTTGAGCGTAGCGATGACCCGCTTCTTGTCTCGGAACGAGCCGTCGCCCTGGAACCCCCGCACCGCAGCCATGCCGAGCTGGGTGTTCAGGTAGGGGTCCTCGCCGTAAGTTTCCTCCACCCGCCCCCAGCGTGGGTCGCGCGCCACGTCCACGACCGGTGTGAGGGCCTGGTGAGTCCCGCGCACGCGGGCTTCATTGGCGGTCATGGTGAAAAGGGCCTCTACGAGTGCAGGATTGAACGTGGCGCCCAGGCCGATGGGTTGGGAGAAATTGGTGGCGTCGCGAGCGGCATGGCCGTGCAGGCATTCCTCGTGAAAAATCACCGGAATGCCCAACCGGCTGTGCTCGAGGAAGAACTTCTGGATGGCGTTGGTGAGTTCCGCCATGCCGCGGGCGGTCTGGCCCTTCCAGGGTTCGCTGGGCGGAGCGCCGGCGTCACTCGGCCGACCGACCTGGCCCAGGCCATGGCCCTTTTTGAAGGCAGCTTTGGCTTTTGCCAGGTCGAATTTGCCTTGGGCGTCGAGCAGTGTTTCGCTCTTCTGTTGCCACACGCACACCATCTGGGCGGCCTTTTCCTCAAGGGTCATGCGGCGCAGCAGGTCCTTGATGCGCGCGGTGGCGGAGAGACTGCGATTTTTGTATGGTGGCGTCGCAGTTCTGTTTCTGGAATCGGTTGGGGAGCTTTTGCTCATGAATCGAAGGTTATAAGGTGAGTTGGTGCAAGGCGAACCGAAATGAGCGGCGTCGGGATCAAGAAAAGGACCACGCGGGTTCTCGTTTCGCCCGAACCGAATTCAATCTGAATCGGGGCATCTCGGAACCACTCTCCGTATCAAGGAGGCCATTCCTTTGTGGCCTGATGCCCCCCGCACATCGTGTGGCCGTTAACGATGATGTTCCGGCAGCACCGGGAATTGCGGTCAACGGAAGATGCGTTGGACGAAGAGGTATAGGTTGTTCTTCCATTCCGTGGGGTCATGGGCATGCCCGTCCACATGCCACACATGGGGAACCCCTTTCTCCTTCAGGTAAGCATGCACCCCCTGGCTGATGCGGATGAGGCCATCCTTATTGCCGCACCCGAGCCAGAGCAGCTTTAATTGCCCCTTTGCCGCGTCCGGATCAGGCACCAGTTGCTCCGGCGGTTTGGTGTTGGGCGCAGAGGAAAACCCACCCACCCAGGCAAAGGTGTCCAGGTGAGCCAAACCGAAATTGAGCGACTGGCCGCCGCCCATCGATAACCCGGCGAGCGCGCGATGCTCCCGGTCGGCCTGGACTGAGTAACGTGCCTCCATGGCTGGGATCACATCATCCAGCAGGTCCCGTTCGAAATTGGCGAAGGCCGGGGCCGTATTCATAACGTTGCCCTCGGCCCGGTCGTTCTTCTGCGCGCGGCCATTGGGCATCACCACGATCATCGGCGCGGCTTTTCCGTCGGCAATGAGGTTATCGAGCAGGACATTGGGCGTGGCGAAGCGTTGCCACTCGGTCTCGTCCCCGCCGATGCCGTGAAGCAAATATAGAACCGGGTACTTCTTGTCTTTCGTGTAGCCTGGTGGCGTATAGACCTGCATCTTGCGCTTAGTGCCGACGGTCTTGGAGTCATATTCGATCATCTCCAGGCTGCCATGGGCGATGCCCTCGCGCTTCACATCGAAACCGGCCGGAGGATCCGGAAACGCCGGTTTGTCGTCCGGTCCCAGCACAATCGGACCGCCGAATCCGCCTAGTCCTCGCGGCGCTCGATTGGCGGGTGCGGCGTTTGTGGGGCTCGCGGTCGCCACCGCTCCGGTCACAACCCGCTTGGCCGCGAATTCCTGGGTTCCAAAATCCCCGACTTTCCGGGTAAATTGGATCTCCTTTTCGCTGACTTTGCCGGTGTAATCGATTCGCACCTCGTTGTCCTGGAGCTTGAGCATCTCCGCGAACGTCAGGGTGTCGCCGGCGAGCTTCGCCTCTTTGAAATCCACTTCCCGTGTCCGACCGCCGACTTCGGCGGTTGCTTTGCCCGTCACTTTCCCTTCGTTCACTTGGAAGGTGAAGAGGTATTTCTGCCGGCCAATCTGCGTGTCGAACTCCGCGCGCCATTGGCCGGAAACATCCCCGGCGCGCGCTGCGGTCGCGGGCAGCAATCCGCATAGTGCGATTACCAGAAGGCTCATCAAGGGTTTGGTAGCTTTCATAGGATCTTTCATTGGGGTTAACTGGAGCGTTGATCTATTGGCGTTTCTGCCTGGCAGGCCAAAATTCTTGCAGGTACGCCGGCTCAGGAACAAGACTTGAGTTTGAGGACCACGATGCTGTTCGGCGGAAGAGCGTAGCTGAACACGCGCTGGAGGCGCACGAGAGTCGTTGTCGTCGGAACCACGTCTCGCGGATGCTCGATCGAGTTTGTCTTTGGATTACGTGTTTTCTTCTGTGCATGAACGTGGTGACTATTTCTGGGCCCGCCCTAGTTCGCGCCGGTGATCTTGCCGCTCACGCGGAAGTAGTCAAAATCCACGGAGCCGCCCGCGATCTTGGTCGCGTAGTTGAACAACGCGAAGCGGTAGCCCATGAAATGGGGGAGGGTATAAGTCATTTGCAAGGGCTTTCCGATGGCGGTCCACTTGTTGCCGTCAAGGCTATAGAAGAAGTACGCTTTGTCCGTCCGGTTCTTGAAGTCGCAGTCCAGCTTCAGGAAGGCAGTGTTCCCGGCCAGCGGGACGCTTTCCACCTCGACCGGAGAGTTGGACTCGGCGCTGACCATGGCGATCGACTTTGCCTCGCCGGCCATTTTCACCCCCACGAAGCCGTACTTCTTCTGCAACGCAGCGAGCCCGGCGAAATCCCCGTCTTTCATGTGGCTCACCTCGACGGCGATCGCCCCGGAGCACTCCGGGCCGAAGGTGCGCTGGGTGAGAGAGTTTCGGGCGTGGACGAGATCGGCGTCCACTCTGCCGGTGATCAGGCGCAGAAAGCCGGGACGCTGGCTGAGGGACCAATACTTGTTGTCCGGGTTATGGTTCCATTGCCACGCCGGCGGAAGCGCGGGTTGACCGGGGCTTCGGTCGAAATCATCGGAAGCCACGATGTTGCCGAGCCCGCCCGGCCCCGCGGGAATCTTCAAAGTCGTCGGCACCTTGGCGTCAACGCCCATGACCGGCCAGCCGTCCTCCCATTTGACGGGAACCAGGAAGGGAGTGCGGCCGACCGCTCCGTGGTCTTGAAACAGCAGTGCGTGCCAATCCCCTTGGGGTGTGTCGATCAAACCTCCCTGCGCCACTCCCGCATCGCGCAAGGCGACTCGGCCTTCATAGGGACCGGTCAATTTGTCGGACCGGTGTACGAGTTGCGTGCGCATCTCTGCCCTGGGCCAGGTGATGTTGCACAGGTAATACTGGCCGTTGATCTTGCGCATGTGGGATCCTTCTGCGGGCAGACCGACGTTGGATCCCGCCACCCGGCTGGCGTTGGTGATGATCACCTGGTCCACGCCGCCCGGCTTGATCCCCGAAACGTCCGCGTTCAACTCCGTCAGCCGGATGTTGCCGGCGCCGTGGATCATATACACGCGCCCGTCGTCGTCGAAGAACAGGGAGTGATCGTGCAGCGCAGGCCGAAAGGCCGTTTCCGTCCACGGGCCCTTCTCGATGTCCTTCGTCGTGTACACGTGCGTTTTTCCCGTGGTGCTGGAGAACGTTGAAACGTAGAAAGTGCCGCTGTGGAATCGCAGGCTGCTGGCCCAGGAACCCGCGCCATACGCGCTCTTCCCGTTCTGGAGCGTCAGCGCGTCATTGTCTCCGAGTGTATCGTAGGCGTAGCCGATGAGCTGCCAGTTCACCAGATCCTTGGATTTCATGATCGGGAGTCCCGGGCTCAGGTGCATCGTGGTGCTGCTCATGTAGTAGCTGTCTCCCACGCGAATGACCGCCACGTCCGGAACATCCGCCCAGATAATGGGGTTCCGGGCTAGCTCGCCGGCCGGTTGCTCCTGCGCGGAGAGCGGGGTAAAAAACGCCGAGGCTAACGCGAACGCGGCAAAACGACGGGTCACTTGGTTCATATATTTTGCGGAGGTCTTACGGAGATTTTGGCGCGCGTCCAAGTTCGGAGTTCAGTCGAACTGCCTCGCCGGGTTTGAGTTCGATTTCCGCCGTGCGGCTGCCATACCTGACCACCGCCTTGCGTCCACCGGCCGATTGGATTCTCGCACTGGTCAGTTTTCCACCCTCCCACGCAATGTCGATTTCGAAACCGCCGCGCGCGCGCAAGCCCGTGACCCGGCCGGCGGCCCAGACGCCGGGAAGCGCGGGCAGCAGATCGATCTCACCGGTGTGACTCTGCAGCAGCATTTCGGCCATAGCGGACGTGCCGCCAAAGTTGCCATCTATCTGGAAAGGCGGGTGGGCATCGAACAGGTTGGGATAGGTCCGGGTCGGGTCGAACAGGTGATTGAGAATGCTGTAGGCCCGGTCGCCGTCGTGGAGCCGCGCCCAGCAGTTGATGCGCCAGGCGATCGCCCACCCGGTCGTGATGTCGCCGCGGGTGTTGAGCGTGACCTTGGCGGCATTGGCCAGCTCGGGGCTGCTGCGCGGCGTGATCTGCGCGCTGGGGAACAGCCCGTAGAGGTGAGAAATGTGGCGGTGTTGCTGTTCCGGCGCTTTGGCATCCCAGTCCTCCAGCCATTCCTGCAATTGCCCCCTGGCTCCGATTTGATTCGGCGCCAACCGCGCTCGGGCCGTGCCGAGTTGACTTCGGAATTCGGCGTCCGTGCCGAGGATTTCCGAGGCCTCGATGCAATTGGAAAACAGATCGCGCAGGATCTGAGAATCCATGGTTGGACCGGCGCAGATTGCGGTCCGGAAGGGATGCTGGTTTTCCGGCGACAGAGACGGATTAGTGACGAGCCACTTGTGTGTAGGCTCTTCCATTAACGTGTCGAGGAAGAACTGGGCCGCGCCGCGCATCAGCGGATAAACCTGCTTCAGATAAGCCTGGTCGCGGCCGAATTGATAATGATCCCAGAGCGCCAGGCACAACCACGCGCCGCCGCAGGGCCACATTCCCCAGTCCGGCCCGTCGATGGGACCCGTGGCCCGCCACAGATCGGTGTTGTGATGCGCCACCCAGCCGCGGGCGCCGTACATTTCCTTCGCGGTGCGTGCGCCCGTTTCGGCGAGATCGCGCACCATGGCCACGAGCGGTTCAACGCACTCGCCCAAATTGCACGACTCCGCCGGCCAATAGTTCATCTCAGTGTTGATATTGATCGTGTATTTGCTTCCCCAAGGCGGGTTCATACCTTCGTTCCACAGGCCCTGGAGATTGGCCGGTTGCCCGCCCGGCCGCGAGCTGCCGAGGAGCAGATAGCGCCCGAACTGAAAATAAAGTGCCGCAAACTGCGGATCGTTCCCGTTGTGGAAATTCCGGATGCGCTCGTCGGTCGGCAGTTTGCTGGCTTCGCTGCTGCCCAGTTGAAGCGAGACGCGGCGGAAAAGCCGCTGGTGCTCCTGGATATGCGCGCCGAGAAGGGCGCTGAAGGCCTTGCCCTCGGCAGCCGCGATTTGGGCTTTGACCGCCGCCTCCGGATCACCGCTCACGTCCTGAAAGTTCCGGTAGCTCGTCGCCGCCGCGATCAGGATGGTCGCCGAATCGGCATGGGCAACGGCGACCGAATTGGACGCTGTGCTCACCGTCCCGCCGTCGGCCAGCACCCGGACCCGCACCTGGAACTTGAGGGCGCCCCGGATTCCTTGCGAACTCCCGTTGACGCCCCGCATGACCAGCGTGTGTCCTGATTCTGTTTCGACCGAGCCCTTTTGGGGCGATTTCAGTTCGGCGGCGAATGAAATCGCGCCCTTCTGGTCGGCCGTGAGGCGGACAACGATGACTTGATCCACCGGACTGGCAAAGACCTGTCGCGAAAACCGCGTACTGTTGGCATTGTACTCGACGGTGGCCACAGCCGTATCCAGGTTGAGATCGCGCCGGTAGTTCTCCACGGAACTCGACTCGGGAAACGTGAGCATCAAGTCACCCGCTGTTTGATAGGGCATCTGGCCCAAGGGTTTGGACATCACTCGTGCGCTGATGAGCCTTGCGGCTTCTGAGTATTTGCCTTCGAAAACCAACCGGCGCGCTTCCGGCAAAGCCTCCCGAGCTTGCGGATTGACCGGATCATAGGGTCCTCCCGCCCAAAGCGTGTCCTCATTTAACTGGAGGCGCTCCCGGTTCATGCCGCCAAAAACCATCGCGCCAATTCGTCCGTTGCCAACGGCCAGCGCCTCCACCCACTTTGCCGCCGGTTGGCGGTACCACAGACTGAGGCGCTCGCCGGGCGCGGATGCGTTTCCGGTTAGCTGCTCGGAGTAGCGATCGATGGGGTTGGCGCCGCCCTGGTCGACCCAGCCGCCTTTGTTCACGCCGGGTCTGAGGTTGTCCATGAATCGCATGATGTCGTAGCTCAGGTAGGGCTGGAGGTGCTGCTCTTGCCCGACCCAGAGACGGGATTCCGTGCCGGCGAACATGCCGTCGGCGATGAACGGGACTTTTTCAGTGTCATTGCCCATACCGGCGTATTGGTCGTACCAGTTGGCCATCTTGATGATGACCTTGCACTTCGGGTTCACCGCTTTCGCGGGTTTGACGATGAGGTTCTCCGTAACCTCGCGCATGGTCTCGAGGCGGTACTGGGTCCAGGATTTCTTGCCTTTGGCTTTGATGTCGTAGTCGGTTTTACGGTCAAAGAAGTAATAATCGTCGAGCAGGATTTCGTCGAAATGGCGGGCGGCCATTTCGACGGCTTTGCGGGCGAATTCGCGGTTTTCCGGATCGGCGTAGTCAAAGCCCTGGTAGCCATTGGCTTCGCTGATGCTATAGGCCAGGCCGCCGCAAACCTGCACGCCCTGGTCCTGGTAGAACTTCTTGAGTTTTTCCAGGCCGGCTTCATCGACGAGCCTGTGGTTGCGCATGACCTCGAGATAGATTTTGTCGATCTTGAGATTGCGCGTCAGGTTAGACCAGGACCCGGCGGGATCGGGATTGCCGTTCATGAGGCCCTGCACCGTTCCCTGTATCACATAGGTCGAGACGATGAAACTTCTGTAGTGGTTCTGGGCCCGAGCCTGGACGGCCCGTGTTCCGATGGCCAGAAGAACGGCCAGAAGAATGGGGAACGATCTTGCGTGCTTTTTCATAATGACCTGTCAAACGAAGAGGCTATCGTTTCTTCATTCGTTGAGTCGAGGGTTCTCGGCGTGCGTCAATTTCTTAGTGTTTCGTCGGAAACTCGTGGATGCTTACGCTAAGGCGCGGCAGGGCAAGCGGATCGGGGACTGCTGTAGATGAGGTTCCCGATGTGTTCGAGGAACTGGCCGGAAACGTATGGCGAAATCGGTGGACCTGTCATGGAAGCGCGTCATTTTGTCTTCAATTTCAAAACCGTGATGGAATACGGCGGAAATTCGCGCGTAAAGTTGGCGCTCAAGTTGCCCGCCTTTTCCGCGCGCGGAACAACCTTTTGCGGCTGTTCGAGGGAATTCGTGTCATTCGGGCTGCTGGCTGTCAAAGACACCGCTTCGCCTTCGGGTTCAATCTTCGGCGCACCGTTGATGTGAATGCCGATTCGCTGCGGCGTTCCGGCTTCATTCACGACCTTGAGATAAATGATCCCGCTCCGGCTGTCGCGGGTGGCATTGAAGAAGACCAACTGGATTTGCCGCGGCGGAGGAGTGGCGCCGCGCTGCGCCCGCGGCTGCCATTCGCGCGCCGGGATGTTCTGCGAATCGGTCGCAAGAATTTCATCGCCGTGCATCGTGCTGAACATCTTTTGGGCATAATATGCGGGCGAGCCGTAGCTGGTCAGAGCGTCATAGCCGATCAAATCGCTGCTCCATTGCATGGAACGGTTAGCTCCGGTGAGCTGACTGACGTTGACGAAAAGCGGAGCGTAGCAGGACATCACGACGATGTCGGAATTGCGCTCCATGCCGGTCATCCACGCAGAGTCGCCGAGCGCCCCGGCCATGTTGGGCGTGGGCGTACCGACGCGCGTGGCCCATTCGCCACAAAAGATCTTCGTTTTGTCCGTGCGCGAATACTTGTCGTAATCGAGCGCATGGGCCTGCATGTCTTCCTGCGAACGGTAATAATGTTCGTCCAACACATCCGGCACGCGACTGCGGACGCGCTGTGACGCGGGATGTTCGTAACCGACTGTGGAAATGACCTGCAGATTTGGATACTTCGCCTTGATAGCGTCGTAAAATTGCGCGAAACGTCCATCGTAGCTGCCGCTGCGGTCGAAGAAATCTTCATTGCCGATTTCGACATAACGAAGAGGGAACCGCATGGGATGTCCGTCCTTTGCGCGACGCGCACCCCACGTCGTGATGGTGTCGCCGATGACATACTCGATTTCGTCCAAAGCTTCCTGCACATAGGGATCCAGGTTCGAGCCCGGATCAGCGCGCTGCCCTCGCAACGAATAACCCGCATAAACTCCCAGCACCGGCTCCATGCGCAGGTCTTCGCACCATTCCAGGAATTCCAACAAACCGAAACCGTCGGTGGACCAATAACCCCACGGGCTGCGATGTCCGGGACGTTGCGAAACATCGCCGATGGTTTCCTTCCAGTTGAAGCGTTCGGCGATGGTATTGCCTTCAAGATAGTTGCCGCCGGGGAAGCGCAAGAACTTGGGCTGCATGTCCGCCAGCAATTGCATGATGTCCGGGCGAGTGCCGTTCGGACGATTGTGGTAGGTCGGCGGAAACAGCGAAACATTCTGGAACCAAACCGAGCCTTGCTTTCCGGCTTGCTTCGTTGAAATCACCAGACGATTGTCCTTCGACGCTTCCACGGTTCCCGTGGTCAGCGTCACGTCGTATTTTTCCCATTTGCCGGAAATTGCGGGAACGATGGCTCGCGCGAACACTTTTTCACCGTTGGTGCTTTCGATGGAAACCGTCAGCGAGCTGGGAAAATCTTCCCCGCGCGCATAAAACGAGGCGCGATACGTCGTGTTCGGACGGACGGGGATTCCCCAGAAGCCGCCGTTGGCGATTCCGACGGGCGAAGCCTCCGACGCCTTGCTCGTGTCCAATTTCAAACTGACGTTCAACGCCGCATTGAGAGGCTGGTTCGTGTCGAGCGCGATCGTCGTGTCGCCTACGGCACTCCAGAAAATGGGATTCTGCGCGTTGGCCTTGAACGTGCGATTGCGAATCAATTCGCCGTAGATTCCACCCTCGTAGGAGAAATTGATTTCTTCGGTCATCAGCCCGTAAAGCATGGGGCTGACGGTGCCGGTGACTTTGCCCGCGTCGATTTGGAGGACGGGAGTCGCGGTCGGGGAGGCTCCCGCATTTGTCTCGGCCGCTGTTTGCGGGATGATTTCAATCGCATTGATTTGCGGGTTCTCGACTTTGGGAGTGAAGGAAACCTTGATAACGCCGTTGGTGGCTTCGACGTTGACCGTTTCCATGTAGGCGCGCAAAGGCCCGCCTGCCTTGACCCAAACGTCGAAGTCCTTGAACTCGTGCCCTTGGACGTTGAAGGAAAACACGCGCTCACCCGGCCCGTTGATGCCCTCGAAGGTTTCCGCGAAATGCAGTTTCACCACGTACTTCCCGTTGGGCACAGGCCATGAAAAGGAGTCCATGCTGTAGCGTTCGGCCCGGTAGAGGTCGGGACTCTTCGTGTTGGCAATCTGGATGTCGGGCCTTTCTATGGTTTGGCCGCCCTCGAAGCCCTGGTCGGCCAGCCAAACATTGCCCTCAGCGTCTTTGACGGGCTCGGATTTTCCCGCTTTGATCCGGATCGTCTTGGCGGCGGGCGCGGTTGCGGCGGACGCGGGCGCTGCCGCGCCGGTCTCGGCCACTGTTTGCGGGATGATCTCAATCGCATTGATTTGCGGGTTCTCGACCTTGGGAGTGAAGATAACCTTGATGACGCCGTTGGTGGCTTCGACGTTGACCGTTTCCACGTAGGCGCGCAAAGGCCCGCCTGCCTTGACCCAAACGTCGAAGTCCTTGAACTCGCGCCCTTGGACGTTGAAGGAAAACACGCGCTCACCCGGCCCGTTGATGCCCTCGAAGGTTTCCGCGAAATGCAGTTTCACCACGTATTTGCCGTTGGGCACCGGCCACGAAAAGGAGTCCATGCTGTAGCGTTCCGCCCGGTAGAGGTCGGGACTCTTCGTGTTGGCAATCTGGATGTCGGGCCTTTCTATGGTTTGGCCGCCCTCGAAGCCCTGGTCGGCCAGCCAAACATTGCCATCGGCGTCCTTGACCGGCTCGGATCTTCCGGCCTTGATTCGGATTGCCTTCGCGGCAGGCGCGCTCTGCTCGCGCTTGGCCACGATTTCCCCTTTGGCAAAGTCGCCGACCTCGCGCGTGAACTTGATTTCGTTGCCCTTGGCCGAAAGCTTGCCGGCGTAGGTGATGCGAATCTCGTTATCCTGGAAACTCAGCATCTCCACGAACGAAATCGTGTCGCCGTCAACCTTGCCTTCTTTTAGTTCGGCTTCCCGCTTCCGGTCGCCGACCTCCGAGTCGGCTTTCCCGGTCAATTTCGCGCCGTCCTGCTTGAACGTGAAGGTGTATTTCTGGTGGCCGATCTGCGAGTCGAATTCGGATTTCCAAGTGCCGGTGGCATCGGTCGCGAGGGTCTTCACGGCAGGCGCGGGTGTTACCGCACTGATTTCGGCTCCGGTTTGCGGAATGATTTCAATCGCGTTGATTTGCGGGTTCTCGACCTTGGGAGTGAAGGTAACCTTGATCACGCCGTTGGTGGCTTCGACGTTGACCGTTTCCACGTAGGCGCGCAAAGGCCCGCCCGCCTTGACCCACACGTCGAAGTCCTTGAACTCGCGCCCTTGGACGTTGAAGGAAAACACGCGCTCACCCGGCCCGTTGATGCCCTCGAAGGTTTCCGCGAAATGCAGTTTCACCACGTACTTCCCATTGGGCACAGCCCATGAAAAGGAGTCCATGCTGTAGCGCTCCGCCCGGTAGAGGTCGGGATTCTTCGTGTTGGCAACCTGGATGTCGGGCCTTTCAATGGTTTGGCCGCCCTCGAAGCCCTGGTCGGCCAGCCAGACATTGCCTTCAGCGTCTTTGACCGGCTCGGATTTTCCGGCTTTGATCCGGACCGTCTTGGCGGCGGGCGTGGGCGCTGCCGCGCTGGTCTCGGCCGTTGTCAGTGCGGACGCAGGCGGAATGGGCTGGTCTTGGAACAGGAGCGGTGCGAATTCATGCAAGCTGCGCCGCCAGGTCAGCCACTCGTGAGCGGTATTGGGGGATTCGTAGAACACGCTGTTGATGCCAGCTTGTTGCAGCGCTGCTACGTTGGCCTTGCCGGCCGCACCGTTCTCGCGACTTCCGTAGCTGACGAACACGACTTTGACCTTCTGCTTGAAGCCGGCGATCTCGGTGATATTCGACATGCCGATGCTGCCGCCACTGAAGATGCCGATGTGGGAGAACTTGTCGAGGTTCGTCAGGGTGATCGCCCGGGTCTGCATGCCGCCCATGGAAAGGCCGGCCATGGCCCGATGGGGCTGATCGGCAAGGGTGCGGTAGTTGGCATCGATGAAGGGGATCAAGTCGCCGATGAGCACTCGCTCGAAGGCGCTGAAATTGAAGCTGAAGCCGCCGCGTCCGCCAGGACCGCCGCGTCCGGGGCCGCCGGCCGGAGCCGGTCCGCGACCAGGACCGGCAACGCCGGGGACATAGCTATTGGCCATCACGATGATGAATGGCCTGGCTTTGCCAGCGGCGATCAGGTTGTCCATGATCAGACCGGTGTGGCCCTGGCTGCCCCAGCCGGTTTCATCTTCCCCGCCGCCGTGTTGCAGGTACAACACCGGATAATGCTTGGACTGATCCTTTTCATAATCCGGAGGGGTGTAAACGAAGCAGCGGAGATTGGCCTTGGCGCTCTGGGAATAGTAGAGGGTCTGTCGCAGATCGCCGTGAGGCACGTCCTTGACGGCATAGAAATCCTGGTCCGTGGCGGGGACTTCCAGGCCGCTGCCCCAGCGGCTGCCGCCGTAGAAATACAAGCTGCCGGGGTCCGGGACTTGGGCGCCATCAATCACGAGCTGGTAATAGTGGAAACCTTCGTCCTGAGGCCGCGTGACGCCGACCCAGGCGCCGTCGTCACCCTTGGTCAGGGGGTACTTTGCACCACCCAAAAACTCGAGCACGACGCTCTGGGCTTGGGGCGCAACGACGCGGGCGCGGACGCGCCTTTCAGAGTTGACCTGGGGATACTGTTTGCCGGGCTGATTAAGCGACGACGGTTTGAAATCCTCGACCACCGGCTGGTTTGTCTGGGCCATGACCGGAAGACCAGTGAGGAGTGCGAGACTTAGAATTGCAGTTTTCATATTAATTTTCTCTCAATGTTAAAACGCGCGCTGCCAATTAATCCTGGAACAGCAACGGGGCGAATTGATACAGGCTGCGCCGCCAGGACTGCCACTCGTGAGCCGTCAGCGGAGATACGTAGTAGTGACTGTTTATGCCAGCCGCTTTGAGCGCTTCGGTGTTCGCCTTGGGGTCGCCACCAAAGCCGCCGCGTCCGCCGAAACCGCGAGCCGCGCTGTTCGTGCCGCCAACAGCAGCGCTGTTCGTCGCTCCAGGAGGACCGCCGCCTCTGCGGTTGCTGGAGTCAACTTCTCGGCTGCCGTAGCTGACGAACACAACTTTGACCTTTTGCTTGAAGGCGGCCATGTCGGAGAGGTCGTTCGTGCTGATGCTGCCGCCGCTGAAAATGCCGATGTGGGAAAATGTATCGAGGTGGGCCAGGGTGATCGTTCGGGTCTGCATGCCGCCCATGGAGAGGCCGGCCATGGCCCGATGAGACTGATCGGCAATAGTGCGATAGTTTCCATCAATGTAGGGGATCAGGTCGTCAATGAGAACATGCTCGAAGGCGCTAAAGTTGAAGCCACCACCAAACCCGCCACGTCCACCGGGACCGCGAGCTGGGGCGGCGTTCGTCGCACCAGCAGAAACCGTTGCGTTCGTCGCATCAGCAGGAGCCCCACTGGCCGGACCTCCGCCTCGCCGGCCACCGCCGCGCGGTCCGCCCACACCGCCGCCGTTTTCCATCACGATGATGAAGGGCTTGGCTTTACCATCGGCAATCAGGTTGTCCATGATGAGGTTGGCACGGCCTTGGTTGCCCCAGCCGGTTTCATCTTCGCCCATACCGTGTTGCAGATAGAGCACCGGGAAGCGCTTGTTGGGGGCCTTATCATAATCAGGCGGGGTGTAAACGAAGCAGTGGCGGGTCGAGTTGCTGGTTTTGGAGAAGTAGCGGACCTCCCGAAGTTGGCCATGGGGCACGTTCTTGAGAGCGTAGAAGTCCTGATCCTTGGCGGGGATTTCGATGCCGCTACCCCAGCGGCCGGCGCCGTAGAAAAACAGGCTGTTCGGATCCGGAACCTGGGCGCCGTCGATAATGATCTGGTAGTAGTGGAAACCTTCGTCCTGGGGCTGCGAGACGCCGACCCAGGCGCCGTCCTCGCCCTTGGTCAGGGGGTATTTTACGGCACCCAGATCGAGCGAGACGCTCTGGGCCTGGGGCGCGACGACACGGGCCCGGACGCGGCCTTCAGAGTTGACCTGGGGATACTGTTTCCCCTGCTGGTTGGATGCCGCGGGCTTCCAGTCGTCCGCCGGCTCGTTGGTTTGGGCCGTGCAAAGCTGGCCCAAGGCCATGGAAGCAAGCGCGAGCAGTGAGAGGTTTGTTTTCATGGAGGGTTGGGGTTCTATGGTCGTTATGGTGGTGTGCTAATTTTGAGGATGGACCCGGTAGAGGCCGGCCCCGTGCGAATTAACGGTCTGAATGAGCTTGTCAGTGACGGGGCCAAGGTCTTTGTGATTCCAAAGGTTGCGGAGCTTGGCCGGTCCGGCCACACCGATGTCCACAAGGGAGACTGAAATGTCCCTGGGTTCGGTCGCTCCCAGGTCCTGGGCCGGCGCGTTCGTTGGAGACGGGGCTGTTCCACCCGGCCCGCCGAAGCCGCCTCGACCGCGCCGTCCGCCTCCAACTGGCACTGGCGCCGTATTGAAAAGAGCGATGTACTTGTCCTTCGATCCAGGAACGTCCGCAACCCAGGCGACCGCGTTGTTGGTGTTGAAGAGTTGACGGTTGTTCGTGGAGTTCTGGTTCACGGCGAGCACTTCGTCGTTGGTCAGGAGCGCAAGCGTGAACTCATCGTTCTTCGGCAGGTTGCCGCCCAGGATCAACGGCGAGCGGGCGATGCACCATAGAGTCATTAGCGTGAACTGCTCGTCCCGCGTGAAATGCGTCCAGTCGCCAGTCGTCTGCCACGCTCGAAGGTTGCCAAGCGGCAGCATGTCTGCATCGGGCCAGTGACCGGGGCCGCGGAAGGGCGACCAACTGTCCAGCCGCGCGAACTGGGCGTAGAGCGCGCGCCAGTCGTCCCAGAAGTCGTTGCTGATCCGCCAGAGGTTCGCGTGTGTCTGGATGTGTTCGCCTTGGTTCACGGGCGTGGCGCCCGGCGAGGTCGAGAGGACGATCGTCCGACCCGACCGGTCAATCGCCTTGCGGATGGCTTCGATCTCGTCCTTGTGGTAAGGGGCGGAGAGATCGTCCGCCTTCACGTAATCCAGATCCCACGAGGCCAGCAGCGCGAAGACCGAGTCGTAGTACTCCTGCGCCCCGGGCTTGGTCATGTCCACGCCGTACATGTCCGTATTCCAAGGGCAGGTGGAACCCTTCTTGGCGATGTCGGCGGCTTTGCAGGGCATTCCGAGGATCGGCGAATTGTCCCGGTCCACGGCCTGACGCGGAATGCCGCGCATCAAGTGCAGGCCGAACCTCAGGCCTTTCGCGTGCAAATAATCCGCGATGGGCTTGAACGAGCGCGTCGCCGCCGCCCTCGGGAAACGATTCGTTGCCGGGAGCAATCGTCCGTTGGCATCCATTTCCAGCATGGCGCCGCGGCGATACTGGGTCGTGTGCGCGAGCGGCTCGTACCACTGGATGTCAATCGTGATGATGTCCCACCCGTGCGGTTTGAGCTGCCGCGCCATGTAATCGGCGTTGGCGATCACGTTCGATTCCCAGACGCCCGCGCCGTAGCAGTCCCAGGAGTTCCAGCCCATCGGCGGTGTCTTTGCCCAAGACCAGAAGGTCGGTTCGGCGGCGGTTGCGGTCAGCCATCCTCCCAGCAATCCCGCCAGGGCGAGTTTCAAGTTGAGCGCGATGATTGGTTTCAAGTGTGCTTTGAATGGTGCGATTGGTCAGCGGGAACAATTCGGATGCGGTGAGATCCGAATGACGGGCCTTGTCCAAGACAAACCGGCAGGCCCCAGGGTGTGAAGGGTTGGGCGGGACATAGGCGCCGAATTTCTCCCAAACCGACATTGCACCCTGTTGAACAACGCCTTCGGCCTAGGTGACCTGAATATTGTGGTTTAAGAATCGTCATTTGGGTGCGCTGCTCCTATGACCCAGCAGTGAAAGCATTTTCTCCGCATATCGCTTTCCTAAATCTCTGTAGCCTGCTGGATTGAAATGCAGATGGTCTGGACGGCTTGTGCAACCCTTCGAAGAAATGACATACGAATTGGGAATTGTTTTAGGTAACTCGTCAATGATTGCATTCATGCTTGCACAAGCGCCTTTTTGATCAGCATTCACGAGTTCGCCCGCGACCAGCGGCACTTCTTCGGCCTTGAGATTCAAGTCGTGGATCAGATTCTCGTAAATACCTTTAACTTTTATGGGCCAATCTTTATCATTCGTGTTTGACTCTCCCTGATGCAAAAGGATTCCCTTGATAACACCGTCTTTCTGAGCCAGCTTTCCCATCTCGACAAGGTGCGCATAGGGATTTCCGCTGTAGGTGTTGATGATGTTAGTCATCCACGGGGCTGCCGTTGATGCGTATGACTGGTAATTAGTCTTGTCGAACAGGTCAATCTTGCAGCCGGCGACGGAAACATTGACAATACCCACCCTGATGTTTGCCGGAAGATTGGAGACCATCGTTCGGCCAAAATAATCGGCCGGGCAGAGACCTGAAGAGCTTCGGCACAACGGAGCGACAGCAGGATACCAATTACCCTTTTCTCTGCCCAGGTTTGGAAAATCAACAGCTGCCAAGACCTGAAAGCGATCATCCACTGCCGTCTTGTCTTGCTGTTCAATTCCTGGAAAGCCCTCCATATTTGACTGTCCAAAGCACAGGAAAACGAAGAAGTTCGTATCTTGAGAAAAAACGTTCACATTCAACAAGAGTAATCCTGCCAGTGCGAACAAGCCCGGTTTTATATTCCTAGAAATGGATTTAATAGATTTAATATTAGACTGTGGCGGGGCATTGGTGCCCTCTGTGACCGCCGACGCCATCGAGGGAGGGCGTCGGCCAATGGCAGAACTATGGCGAGTTCGGCTGCCCGCCCGTGGCGGCGCGAATGACCGCATGAAACGCTGGCTTCGGCTGGTCGTTGGCGTCGAACAGCAACGGGCGGCCTTGGGCGCGCCATGAGACCCCGTCATTCACACCCCAGAACGTGACCACCTTCACGGATTTGTCGTGCTTTAGGAACGCCCGGAACAGACCCGCGTACGCGTCGGCCAACCGCCGGTTGGCGTCATCCACCAGGCCGCCCTGGGTGGTCGCGGCGTTGTTCGCGACGTCTGCCCCGGTATTGCGCTGGCCGCCCTGCGCGCTGTTGACGTCGAGTTCGGTGATGTGAATGGGCAAGCCGAGCGTCTCCAGTTCCGTCAGCGCCTGGTCTTCGGCCTCAAAGCTCGGCGACGAAACGCTGACGTGGGTTTGTGAGCCAATGGCCATGACCGGAACGTGTTGTTCCTGCAGTGACTTGATCAAAGTGATGAGTTTGCGGCGCTTTGCCGGGTTCTCCAACGAATAATCGTTGTAGCGGAGGATGGCATCCGGATCCGCTTCGTGGGCGTATTCGAAGGCCTTGGCGATGAAGTCCGGCCCGATGATTTCCAGCCAGAGCGAGTTCCGCAGGATGTTCGTGCCGCCGTCGGCGATGGCTTCGTTCACGACGTCCCAGGCCTGGATCTTGCCCTTGTAGCGTCCGACAACGGTGTGAATGTGATCGCGCATCCGCTGTAGCAACTCCTCGCGGGACGCGCGTGGTCCGCTAAAACCGCCGCGGCCGAAACCGCCGCCAGGACCGCGGCCAAATCGGCCACCGCCGGGCGCATTCGTCCCCGCCGCGTTCGTAGTGGCCGCGGGTGACGCAGCGTTCGCCACGCCGGGCGGCAAATTGGTCCCTTGGAAGACCCAGTTAGGAGTCTGACCGTGCCAGACGAGCGTGTGTCCCACGATATACATGTGATTGCTTACGCCGAAGTTCACGAAGGCGTCGGCCGGGCCGAAATTATAACCGTCCGCGCCTGCCCGCGGATGGATGAGTGCCCACTTCAGGTCGTTCTCCGGGGAAATCTGGCTGAACTGCTCCTTGACGAGAGCGATGTCTTTATCGACCCGCTCCAAGGTCCGGTTGACATTGTCGGCCCGGACCGCGGTGCCGGTCGCGATGGTGCGGTTGATGGCCGCGCCAACATAGAAATGGTCCTTGTAGGCGTCCTTGAGAGGGGGCGAGTCGGCGGACCGGGCCGCTGCGCCAATGGCAAGCAGCACGGCTGTGAGCGAGCCGATGCGTGAGTTGAGGTTCGAGCTATGAGTCTTCATATGATTGAGGTTTAGGGTTTGGCATTCATGTTACATGTCGGACTCGGGTTTCCCTTCCGTATAGAGCTTGTGGACTTCAGCGTCACTCAGAGCACGACCGAACAGCTCAAACTCATCCAGGGACCCGCTCAGATTTCGGATAAGGGAAGGGGCGGGGTTCGGGCCGCTGCGTGCGTTCCAGTTGCCCAGCTCGGCTGAACCGAGGCGAAAAGGCGGACCCAGTTTCAGCGTATGGTGAGAGACTGGGAAACCGTTGACGTACTGGACCGCCTGCCTGGCCTTGCCATCGAGGACCACGGCTAGATGTAGCCACATTCCGAGTTTGTCGACCGTGAGCACGGGAGAGCTCGCTAGAATCTGGAATTTCCCAGAGGCCGGGCCGATCACCGTTAGGCCCAGAACGCCGTCGTTGCGTATCAGCCAGTGAATCGTGCCGGGCTCGAATCCATCGCACATGAAGAGCGAGTTGAATTGCCGATCCAGTCCCTTTACGCACACCCAAGCCGAAAGGGTCAAGGCCTGGAAGTCTCCGGGCACGGCCAAGCGCACGCGGTCGTTGACACTTTGGAATTCCAGAGCCTGCTTCTCCCGCCACCGGCCTTCCGCGCGTTGGCAGCCGACCATGGTCGCATCTGGCACGGACCTGTTCTTTCCGGCAGCGTTACGCAGCGTCCAATCCGAGTCGCTGAGGCTCTCGAAATCCAAATGCACAACCAATGAGGGGTCCTGATTGAGCCGCGCACTTGTGACCCGCCACTGGTCATAGCGGACAGCCTCTGCGGCCAGAGACCGCGTCTGAAGCTCGAACATCGAAGCGAATGCCTCTGTGCTCGCAGCCATGAGCCGCGGTGGCGCGCTCCCCTGGACCACGGCCGCCCGCCCCTCGCCCAGTGACTGCTTTGCCAGGGTCCCGGTAAAAAACTCCACCGCACCTTTGAAAACGTGAACTTCAGTCTGGCCACGGGTGGCATCAATGCCGAAGGCAGTCCCGCGATCCACAACGTTGATTTGGGCGGTTTTCACGTGGAATCCACGCGCTGGCTGGGGCACCTCAGCCAACAACCGTCCCGCCGGACAAACCGCCTCTGTCGGTGAAATGAGCTGTAGTTCCGTCGGTCCCTCGATTACCACCCGCGCACCGCTATAAAAGACCACTTGCGCCAGGCCGGACTCGAGTCGAAGCCAGCCCGGTTCCAAGGCACCGCCCACCCGCAACGGTCGCGTGTTTCGGCTCCAGCGGGCGTCCGAGGCACGGGTTAACATGGCAACGGCGGTGCTGGTGGCTCCATTCCTCGTCGCGAGCCGTCTGAACCACAAGCCCCGAACGCCCGTCGCGAGCACGGCGAAGCAGGCCGCCAGCGCCAGCGCTCGCCCCAGCCTCCTTTTGGGCCTCGGCGCCTCCGGTTTCGAAGGAGAAATCCTGCACCGGTCACCCAGGCTGAGGTCGGACATGGCAGCACCGGCAGGCGCCTCCGCCGACTCGGAAAAAAGGTCCGGCTCGGACGCCAGCCGAGCATGCAACTCGACCCGCATCAAATACTCGTCCCGGGCGCCAGAATCGCTCCGCAACAACTCATTCAGGGCGCGCATCTCCGCGTCCGCGGCTGAGCCGTGGCACACGGCAGCCACCGCGTCGTCAAACTCGGGAGAGGGGAATGAGAGTGTCATGCCGCCTCCGGTTTCGTCTGGCTCTCCACGCAAAGTTGGAGCGAGTGCCGGATGCGTTGCAGCATCTTGTAAGTTGCGGCCGTGGTTCTGCCGGAGCGCTCCGCCAGCTTTTGGATGCCGGCGCGCTCATAGTAATACCCTTCGACAAGAGAGCGCTGCCCTTGCGGCAGCTTGCCGAGGCAACCCTCGAGGTGCTTCAGCCGCAGTTCAAACTCGGTCTGCAACTCCTGCCGCCGCTGCGCCAGCTCCTCTGCCAGTCCGTGCTCGAGCAGGGCCTGCCAGTGCTGACGCCGCTCGATCCACTGACGGGCCTTGTTCAAAGCGAACCGGCATGCCCAGGGTGTGAAGGGCTGGGCAGGATCATAGGCGTAGAACTTCTCCCAAAGCGCCATTGCGGTCTGTTGAACAATGTCTTCGGCGTCCGTGACGTTCGGGACCAAGGCGGCCACGTAACGAAAGATCTCGCGTTCGCTGCGCAGGAATAGCGAAAGAAACCGCTGCTGTGCAGCACTTGAATCATCGAACCGACGCGTTGAATCTGCCGACATTCGTCAATCTTTACCAGTACTTCCGGCAAACCACGAGTTTTGGACATCCAATTGCGTGTTATTTTCGCCGCCCCTCGCCTCCGCGGCAAAAAGCACGCCCCTCGGGGCCATCGGGCCATCAGTTACCAAGCGGATTTGGCCCGGAGGGATAAATCCGGTGGCAGGCGACATCGCCCCCCTGCGCGTTCACTTTGGGCGCCTGCCTGATGACGGGAATGGCGTTCGTCGGTTTTGTGCAGAACCCCTATACGGCCGTGGCGTTGCTCAGTCTCGGCGGTTTTGCGCACCAAACGCTTTCCGTCACGGTCATCACGATGTCGTCGGATTTGTTCAAGCGAAGTGAAGTCGCGACGGTCACCGGCCTGGCGGGCACTTGCGGCAACGCGGGGCTGCTGGTCGCCAATCTCATGATCGGCGGGCTCGTCGCGACGATTGGCTGCACGCCATTTTTCATCGTGTTCGCCGCGCTCGACCTCGTTGGCGCGGCGCTGCTGTGGGCACTTGTGCGTGAACGCAACTTTGATCCCGCGCGGTCCGAAGCTGAGGTGAGGAACAAATGAAGACGAAGTCCAGATCCGGCGGGGCGGGCAGTCCCCGCCCCGCCACGCGTGCTCAGACCAAGAGTGGCGCACGCGGAGCGAAGCCCCCTCCCACCACGCAACCAATACAAAATCCTGTTTTACGCGGCTTCAATCCCGACCCCTCCATCGTGCGCGCCGGCGACGATTATTACATCGCGACCTCGACGTTCGAATGGTTTCCTGGCGTGCAGATCCATCACTCGCGCGATCTCGTCCACTGGCGACTGCTCGCACGCCCGCTCAATCGCGCCAGCCAGCTCAACCTGCTCGGCGATCCCGATTCGTGCGGCGTCTGGGCGCCCTGCCTGACGTACGCGGACGGGTTGTTCTGGCTGGTTTACACCGACGTGAAGCGCTACGGGCGCACAACCGTCGGCGGCGCCAGCGGCGCTTCGTTGCGCGACTTTCACAATTACCTTGTCACCAGCCCGCGCATTGACGGCGACTGGTCCGATCCGATTCAGCTCAACAGCGGCGGTTTCGATCCGTCGCTCTTTCACGACGGCGACGGGAGAAAATATCTCGTCAACATGCTTTGGGACCATCGCCCTGGAAACAATCGTTTCGCGGGAATTGTCCTGCAGGAATACTCGGTGAAGAAACGTAAGCTCATCGGTGAGCGAAAAAATATCTTCCGAGGCACGCCCCTCGGATTCACCGAGGCGCCGCATCTCTACAAACGGAACGGCTGGTACTATCTCCTCACCGCGGAAGGCGGCACCGGGTGGGGACATGCCGTCGCGCTGGCGCGCTCGCGAAAGCTCCGCGGGCCGTACGAATTGCATCCGGAGACTTACATTCTCAGCGCGCGCCACCGGCCGGACGTTGAATTGCAGCGCGCCGGCCACGCCGACCTGGTCGAGACGCAGAATGGCGAAACTTACATGGTTTATCTCTGCGGCAGGCCGCTGCGCAATCGCGGCCGGTGCACGCTCGGCCGGGAAACGGCGATTCAGAAAATGGTTTGGGGCAGGGACGGCTGGCTGCGCACGCTGGACGGACAGGGAATTCCAACAAGCGAAACGCCCGCGCCGTCATTGCCGGTTCACACGTTCCCGACGACGCCGGCCCGTGAAGACTTCAACGCGCCGCAGTTGCCGATCGATTTCCAGTGGCTGCGAACGCCCTGGCCGGAGGAACTATTCAGCCTCACGGCGCGTCCAGGCTTTTTGCGTCTTTATGGCCGCGAGACGATCGGCAGTTTGTTTCGCCAGTCACTGGTGGCACGACGCCAGCAGGCGCATTGCTTGAGCGCGGCCACGGTCGTTGACTTCGAGCCGCAGCACTTTCAGCAAAGCGCAGGTCTCGTCTGTTACTACAACAGCGCGAAGTTTCACTACCTTCACATCTCGCATGACGAAACGCTCGGCAAACATCTGCGCGTGATGTCCTGCGTGCCCGACTCGCCGCAGACGGACGTCTTCACGCCGCCCATCGCCCTCCCTGCCGGACAGCCCGTGCACCTGCGGGTCGAAATTGACCACGAGCGTCTCCACTTTGCCTATCGTGTCGCAGGGGTGGACCGCGACTGGCGCTGGCTGCCGCAACAATTCGACGCGAGCATTCTCTCCGACGAAGCCACCGTTCCCGGCCAGCCGAATTTCACCGGCGCATTCGTCGGCATGGCCTGTCAGGATTTGGCCGGGACTTTGCGTCCCGCGGACTTTGACTTTTTTGAGTACCGGGAGAGAAGCTATCGCGCGAATCAGCGCGGACTTATTTCCCGGCGTCATCTACGCTCAGGGTGAAGCCTTTCAGCGGTTTATCCTCTCCGTCGAGAAACCGCGCGCAAAAGTCGGTGGCTCCGCCGCCGTTGATGACGGCACAACGCACGACGTTCGGCCCCTTTTTGAGGGCGAGGCGTTTTGAGACGCCATCATCAATGACCGTCTGGCGGTCGCCGTAGATGCTGATGACTTCCCGGCCGTTGACCCACCAGACCGAGGCCGCGTTGGAACCGATGGCGAGGCGTACGCCGGGCATCTCGTGCGGGCAGTTGACGATGGTGACAGCCCAAAACAGCACGTCGGATGTCGGCCTGCCGAGGGCATAGGCGAAGTGATAGAGATTGACGTTGTATCCTTTCGTGTCCACGGCATGCCAGGCGAGGTTCGTGCCGCCGACGGTCACGGTGTCGCCGTCGTGCGGAATGACGGTGGGTTGGTTGGTAAAGTACTCCCTTTTGACCGTCGCCTGAACGGCGCTGTCGGTAAGTTGGCCGCTGACGGGGATCGGCTCAAGGATGAGCCAGCGCTGCATGAAGCCGTCGGCATCGGGAGCCTTTTCGGCCGAGGCAGGACGCGCGAGGGAGGGCGCGGGACCGCGGGCAGCGTCGTCGGGTGCGGCGGCAGTCGCAAAAAGTGCCGAGCCGGCAAGGACGGCGAGTGCCGACAGAGGGATGTTGCGGAGTGTAATCATGGAAGGCCCTTTGCTGGATTTTCGGTTTCTCAAGGTTAATTTCCGATCTTCGACTTGTCAGGGCGTTTTGAAGAGCCAGCGTTGTTTGTCACTGTCAGGATTGAACTTGGCGAGCGTAGCGGAACTGCTGCCGATGGCCGAAAGCGCCAGCGGCTCCTTCGTCTTCGGGCCAAGCTTTGGCATGATGCGCCAGGTGCCGTCCGTGAGTTGGTCGAGGCGCCAGAGTTGTTCGGGCTCGCCGGTGAAACTAGGAAGGGCGACGAGTTCGCCAGCTTCGGTGGCGGCCAAGGCGAGGGCTGGGGCGAGTTTTGCGACCGGCATGGGGATTGGGGCCGGGATGGGGCGTTATGGCTTGGGCGCCGAGGAGAGCGAGAAAGCGTTGTGCTAAGCTGTGCCATTCGTTTTAAGCCGCGGCGCGGCCAGTTTTTTGGCAAAAATGGCCAATGTGGCCAATGCAGCCAATGTGGCCAATGCAGTGTTGCGCCAGGTGCGGCGTGTGGCCAATCCAGCCAATGTGGCCAATGGGGCGTTGCGCCAGGCTGCGGTCCCGCGGCGGCGGGACGCCGCCGTGCTTCTCTGGCCTGGTTTATTTGCTGCTGACTCTCTTTTTAAGGGCGTTGGGAAGATGGGTCTGGGGAGCAGCGGCAGGGCCAGAAAACGCTTTCCCTCAACTACGCTGGCGGTTGGCGGGCTCTGAATTCATCGCCCGCCTCCCCCCGCTGGCGGCAAACCCGCTTCATCGACCGCCCGACGCAGGAGGTCCGTGAGGCCCAGTTCCCGCGCCCATTCATCCAGGTAAGCGCGGTCCAGCGCCGGGCCTTGAACCTTGAGGACGCCCAACACGTCGGTCCACTGGCGGTCGGACAGGCCGCCGCCGTCACGATACCATTGCAGCTTGGCCAGGATCGTGTCTTCCGGCGAGGCGACGTAGAATGTTGTCCGGCCCTCGGGGTCGGTTGACAGAAGCACGCGGCGGCGCATTTGCATCAGATGGAACGGGTCTTGCCGCGCCACGAAGACATCGACCTTGAGCATGGTTTCCAAATGGATGATGTTGAAGCTGCGGTGTGAAGCGGCAGCGGTCTGAATCGCTTCGATCTCGGCATAAAAGGCCGGATGCAATAGGTCCACCAGCGGCTTGGCATGTTCGGGGCGGACAGCAGCCACGAAATCAGCGTCCGCGGTCGCGCGATAAATGCCATGAACGGAACTGGCCATCGAGCCGGCGAGGAAATACGGAATGCGCAGCGCCTCGAAGGCCCGCGCGACCAGCAGATTGACCTGGGTTTGCTCGGCATCCATCAGTCCCTGGGGGGCGGACCGTAAGCCTTCGCCGCAAGTTCTGGCCCGAGATGAAGGTCAGCAAAACGCCGGCGAAGGTCGGCTCCGCTGGCTTTCGGATGACGGCTTCGCAACCCCGCCAAGCAAAGCTGGCGAATGGTGGCACTCATGCGGTCGGCGAGTTGGAGCCGCCGCCAGGCCGGAGCCCGCCGTAGCAATTCAATCAGCACCCGCTCGGCCTCGGGACTCGTATCGGGTGACTGCGTTCTCATCACGGCGTGATCCTAACACGCAGCCGCCCCCGTGTCGACCATTGGTGGTCACTGGATTCGGGTGTCCCTCGATTTGGGTTGACGGCGGTCGGGCGGGATTTACCATAGGGCGATGAGGCTCGCGACACGTCATTCGATGCCGGGCCGCCCTGCCTGGCCACGCCTTTCCATCGCCTTGGTTTGCGGCCTCTTGGGCGGTGGCGTGCTGGTTCCTCGGGCGGCCTGTGGCCAAGAGGCCTTTGGTTCGGTTTACTCGATAGGCGCCCCGGCACTGGCCGAGGTGTGGGTGGATCCGGTGCACGGAAACGACGCCAACAGCGGGAGCAGCACCAACCAGGCACTGCGCACGATCAACGAGGCCTGGGGGCGGCTCCCCACGCCCGCGGTCCTGACGGGAACCGGCTACCGGATTTGGCTGATGGCGGGCGACTGCGAGGCGCCGGAAATCCCATCCTGGTGGGAGTCGCGGCACGGCTCGCGGGATTGCCCAATCATTTTCCAGGCCGCCGCCGGACGCCACACGAGCCGGCTGCACGGATATCCGGATGTTTATGATTGCAGTTACCTTTATTTCATAGACTTGGATATCCTGACGGACCTCGGTTCGTCAGGCGGAGGCAACACGCTGCACCTGGCCAGTTCGGACCACATCCTGGTGCGCGGCTGCACACTCAGCGGCTCGGACGGCGTGGAAAACAAGGCCCAGGAAACGCTTAAGGCCAACCAGGTCCAGCATTTGTATGTGGAGGATTGCGAGATCAGCGGCGCGTTCTGGTATCCTCTGGATTTCATGGTGGTGCAGTACGGGCATGTCCGCGGCTGCCGCATCCATGATGCCGGCGAGTGGTGCGCGGTGATTAAAGGCGGCTCCGCCTATTTCACCGTCGAGGAGAACGAATTCTACAATGGCAACGTCGGGGGCTTTGTTGCCGGAAACGGTTCGGGCTTCGAGTTCATGGTGAGCCCCTGGCTGCACTACGAAGTCTATGACCTCAAGTTCGTGAACAACGTGATCCACCACACCGGCACCGCGGGCATGGGAGTCAACGGGGGCTATAACGTGTTGCTGGCCCATAACACTCTCTACAAGGTCGGGACCAACGATCACCTCGTGGAGGTGGTCCAGGGAATGCGGGCCTGCAACGGGGACGTGGCCGGCTGCCTGAGCCGCAACGCTGCCGGCGGTTGGGGCGACACTAACACGGTGGAGGAGCAGTACATCCCCTGCCGAAATGTGTTTGTCTATAATAACCTGATCTATAACCCCTCCGGCTTCGCCGGGGAGTGCCACCTGGCGATCAACGGCCCGGCCACGCCCCCGGCCGACAGCCACGCGCCCAACCCTGCGTGCGCGGACGACAACCTGCAGATTCGCGGCAACTTGATCTGGAACGGCGCCCCGGACCTGCCGCTGGGCATCGAGGACCCCGCCAGCGGCGGCCAGCCGGGCAACCTGACCTGCAACGCCACCCAGTTGCGGGCCGAAAACACCATCAACGTCTTCGAGCCAGAGTTGGCCGATCCCGAGCACGGCAACTTCCGCGCCGCGCCCGCCGGCAATGTCTTCGGCGCCCCCACGTTCGCTATCCCGCCGTTCCCCGGCAACGACCGCCCCAGCCCGCCACTGGCTCCGGCCGGCAACCTGGCGAACCTCCTGGGACGCAACGGCGACGGCGGACCGCGTTACCGGCCCGGCCCGGCCGGGGCCTACACCAGCGGTTCGAGCATGCTCCTGAGCGCGCCCAGGCCGGTCGGGGATGAGCGCCGCCTGCGCCTGGTGGCCGAACCGGGGTACCACTACCAGGTGGAAGTCGCAACCAACCTCGTCGACTGGGACGCGCTGGGAACGACAAACGCCGTGACCGCCACCAACGATTTCCTGGACCCGACCGCCGGCGCCTTTGGTTGGAGATTCTACCGGGCCAAGCTCCTGCCTTAGTACTGGAAGAAGGCACAGGGGTCGCGACTCAACATTTGGCAAGGGCGGCGAGCAGCAAGACCAACCGCGGCGGAGAGCCTGACTGATACCGAAACCCGGTTGTCAAATCTTGAGATGCGACCCCTTTGCCTTTCCGCTTTGCCTTTCCGTGGTCCGGCGCTCATCCAGCCTGTTGACCCGGGCGGCGGAATCGAATAATCTGCGCACATGGCAACCAAGTCCAGGCAACCGAAAGAGCAGGTGCAGGAAGCTCAAGCAGCCCCATCTGGTCGTCTCAGGCCGTCCAGTTCGATAGACATCTGTTCATTGGGCAGTGTAGATGCATAATGGAAGGTGCGTTTATGTCAGAGAATATCAGTTCGAATGTTCTTTTTCATTTTACGAAGTCCATGGGGAATCTCAAAAGCATTCTCAAGAATGGCTTTTACCCACGCTACTGCGCTGAATACACCCTTGACCCTGCTGACCGCAGAGCGGCCTACAGGAGGAAGCACCCTATGCGGGCAGCCCCTATGGTGTGCTTCTGTGACTTGCCCCTTTCGCTGATTCTCAGGCACCTCAAAACATACGGCCCATTTGGGATTGGCTTGACCAAGCAATGGGGTCTCAGGAGCAGGGTCACGCCTGTAATTTACACACATCGAGAAGCCCCGACACTTCGACCTATATTACGTCTAGCGGCGAAGGCGGATAAAGAGACTGACAGCACAGCAGCCAGTAACTCAAGGCTCTTGGCTACCTATACGAAGCCCCTTGTTGGTCCCGCATGGAGAAATGGCAGGCTTACAAAAAAGCCAGTGCGCTTTTATGACGAAAGGGAATGGCGCTACGTGCCGGTGGTTCGAGAAGTCAAATCACTTCTGTTGGCTTGGCCAGACTATGCCAGCAGTGATAAGAAGGACGCACTGCATAAGCTGTTTGGCAGGAAATATAGGTTGAGCGTTCATCCAGACGACATCATGTATTTAATACTGCCCTATACACCCGATGAAAGGCACGTTCTTGACCTCGCAAGATTCCTCAAGGGGCTCTACAAGGCTGATGACGCAGTGTTGGTGGCTACCACCATCATTACGGATGACTGCCTGAAAGAGGATGTTTGATGAGAATCCCTACATGAGCATCAGCCTGGGTATGATAACCGAATTTGCAGAACTCGTTGGCCTTCTGTGCCACTTCCGTCAGGAGATGGGCCACCGCGAAGCGTTAGACCACCGGAAGTTCATTGAGTGGCTATTGAGCATCGCATAATATAGTGACATTTAGGTCAAAACAGTTCCGCTTGTTTCCAGAAGGATTCGACCAGACTTGGGCGCCGCCGCATCCTGCCCAAAGCCCGCCGGGCCGCCGTGCCCA
>Ga0187850_10000298_pt1 | contig 67958 bp, 60 predicted proteins | sample June2016WEW_4_15_FD_132436 | JGI IMG/M metagenome (GOLD analysis project Ga0187850, IMG submission 132436) | Peatland microbial communities from SPRUCE experiment site at the Marcell Experimental Forest, Minnesota, USA - June2016WEW_4_150 | ecosystem: Environmental > Terrestrial > Soil >...
ACCACGTCCGTGAAGGGGGTGATGTTGATGCCCTCGAAGAGCTCGCGACGACGATGCCGATAGGTACGCATATTACCTGGCCACCAGGTCGATGACCTCCGAGGCGGCGAGCTGCATGTCGCTTACGAAACGCTCGATGCGCCTGCTGAAGTAGTTGTACAGCACGACGGAGGGCACGGCCACCGCGAGGCCCGTTGCCGTGGTGATGAGCGCCTCCGCCACGCCGCCGATGACCACGTCCATGCCTCCCGTGCCCGCAACGGAGATGTCGTGGAAGGCGCGGATGATTCCCAACACGGTCCCGAACAGTCCGACATACACGGCGATATTGCCGATGGTGCCCACGATGCTCGTGAGCCGCTCCAGCTTGCCCACCTCCATCGTGATCTGCCGCTCCATGACCCCCGTGATAAGCTTCTCGGTCCGCCCCGCCTTCTCCAAGCCCGCGAGCGCGACCTTTGCAAAGGGGGCTTCGAGGTCGCGGCAGATCTCGATGGCCCGCTCGAGGTCCTTCTTCTTCAGCTCTTCCCTGATCCGGTCCATGAACGCGGCACGCTGCACGCGCGACTTTCTCCAATAGCTGGCCAGCCGGTCGATGATGACGCCCAGCGAGAGAACGGAACAGAGGAGGAGGATGTACATCGTGAATCCACCCATGGAGAGGACCTGCAGAAGCGTTTTTCCCGCAAACATCAGACACTCCTTGCGCAAGGCTCATTGAGCCCGGATGACGTATGGAATGAGTCCGCGGGCGGGGGAGGTGCCCTCCGCGGGCGTGAAGCGCCACCTGCGGATTGCATCGATCACCGCCGCGTCCACATCGGCGTATCCGGATGACTGCTGGAGCGCCGCCCCGCCGATGAGGCCGTCGGAAAGAAGAATGAAGCTCACGGTGACCGAAAGTGTGAGGCCCTGGTGGCTGACCCAGGCGGGAAGCTTCGGAGAGGCCGAAAAGACGAGCACACGTCCTTTGCCGGAGTCGGCCCCGCTCCAGATGACGCTGTAGCCCTGTCCGCCTCTTCCTTGTCCGCCGCTTTCCCCCATGCGGGAACCGCCTCCGGATCCCGCGCGAGCGGCAGGGCTGCTCCTGTCGGTTCCCCTGCCGGCAAGAGCTGCATCCAGTTGACCGAGATCTAGCGATCCGGCTGATCTTGATCCCGAAGCGCCTGTCAGGACGCCGGTCCCGCTTCGCTGCACGGAGCTGACGCCTGACGAATCGGCCGCGCCGTTGTCCTTTCCCTGTTGTTCCGGCGCAATGCTTGGCGCAGGGACCGGGCGGGGAGCCGACGGAATGCTCTGTGCGACGCCTGTCCTCGCGCCGGCCTCGCGGAACGAGGGTCCGACCGAGGCGGTTTCTGTTGAAGCCGCAGACTGACCACGCGGCGCGGGAATGACGAATCTTCCCGTGCCCGAGGCGTGGCTGCGGGAGGATGCCATGGAAGCGGCCGGCGTGCCTGTTGCCGGCATGGCAAACGGCGTCCCCCCTTCAGCGCCGCCCGCGGGCCCCGCTGAGGTGCCAAATGCCTCTGCGCCGGACGCTTGGAGGTCGATCGTCACCTGCGGGGTCACGAGGGCGCCCCCGCCGATTCCCAGGCTGAGAGCGAGTGCCGTGAGAATCCCCGCGTGCACCAGGCAGGCAGCCGCCATGCTCGCAAGGACGCGGCGCCGGTCTCCCCGGTGGTCATTGGTGATCGTCGCGTCGCTCACAGGCTCATGCCCAGGGACCCGGAGAGCCGGAATCCCGGTGTGATGTAGAGGTCGCGAGCGATGCTCCACCGGGGCCCGCCCAGCAGCGGGCCGAGGAGATCGTCCCCGTCGATCTGCAATTTCACCGCCTCAACGATTTTCCAGAATGCAGAGGCATGCAGCACGGGCTGCTGGAGCGTGCCGTCGGCAATCGGGCCCGCGGACATTGTAAGGTTCCCTCCGAAACGGCCGTTCGGATCCAGGAGGATAAAGCCGGCGGTGATGGAGTCAATCGGCGTGAAAAAGGGGCGGTCCTGGAATTCGTGCGTCCATCCTGCAGAGAGGGAAAATGCCTGCGTGATGCCCCAGCGCAACCCCGCGTTCGTGGAAAGCTCTTTGCCGGAGGCCTGCGTGACCGGAAAAAGACCGGTGGCGCCATCCTGGGTGGTGGATCCGAAGGGCATTTCGTCGTGTACCATGTATGTGGCCTTGATCGTCGCAGCAAGATCACGCGTCAAAGAGAGCTGCGCAGAGGAATCGGCATACCACCCCCGGTCGTCCACAAGAGCGGTCGGAAGGGCAAGCGCGTTTGAGGAGAGGATGTCGTGCAAGTCGTAGGGCACGACCTTGTACCCGCCCTCGAGTGAAAGGGTAAGAAACCCGAGGGGGGTGGCAGTCATGGAGAGGGAAAAGGGAAACAGGCTGAGTCCAGCGCTGTTCAGGAACCAGCCGGCGGAGGCCTGGGCAGTCAATGTGGCGGGGAGGTCGAGGCCGAGCGTGGAGGAGATCTTCAGACGGTGCAGTTGGTCCTGTCCGCCTGAAGGGTAGGATTCATCGCGATACCAATAGCGTGTCTCCAGTCCGATCTTGAGCACGCCGAACCTGGCTTCTGCTGAAACGGCAGGCTCGATTCGAAATCCGCTTGAGGGAAGCGGCGTGGGGCCCTGCAGCGTAAGGGAATCGAACCCTCCGCCGGCCTCTAAGGCCAAAGTGAGCCAGTCCGCAGGAGAGCCGGAAAAGGAAGTCGTCCCGGATATGGAGCGGGAGAGCGCGGATGAGTAGATGCCGCCGAGGCCTTGCAGTCCTGTTTCATCCTCCTTGAACCCGCCCGTGAGATCCGTGTCCACCCCCGCAAGACGAACCTTCAAACCACCGTCGAGGCTGTCATTGCGGAGACTGAAACCCGACCCCGGATTGTGACCCGCAAAGCCATCCAGGGTTTCGTGATCGAATTGCAGGGAGATCCTCGGATCAGGACCGAGGGTTTTCAGGGCCATGCTTCCCGAGATCATGTTCGGCGTACCCGCGCCCAGCTGCACCTCCGAGGAAAGCAGCCGCGTGCTCGCCGCGCGGACAGGCCCCTCTGCTTCCACCGCAGCCTCAGGAATGGTCGGCTCGCCGACCGCAAGCTCTCCTTCGCTGAGCGCAGGGATTGTCAGCACGGGCGGCAGTATCTGTTCCTCGGGAGGCAGCTTCGCCTCGACCTTTTCCACGCTCAAGTCTTCGACCTGGAGGACCATCTGGGGCATGATGATCTCGGGCTCCCCGGGTCCGACTGCGGAGTTAGGGGGGGGCGCCGGCGAGCTGGGCTGGGGCCCGGAAGCTGTCTGCGCCATGCACGGCATTGCGGAGAGGGCGAGCACGAAAAAGACGGGAGCCAGCGGAGCTTTCACTGCGCGCCTCCCTCAAGGAGACGCGCCTTCACCGTCCACTGCGAATCGGGGAAGCCCGCTTCCAGTCTCTTGACAAGAGCTGCCACCTCATCGGGTCTCTTCGCCATCTGCATCATCTCGGCCGCTCGATAGATGGCGGACGCGGCGGTCTCCGGGTCCACTTTCGCAAGCATCGCTGCGCCGAGGAACTGGCGCGCGGCCTCGGCGAGGTCGCCCTTGCGATAGAAGTATTCGCCGATGAGCATCTGTGCCTGCGGGGCTCCCTGGGGATCGCCTTCCTTCACCACGGGAAGCAGCATTTGGTAGCCTGTTTCCGCTTTTTGGTCTCCCTGGTAGACATAGAGCCGGGCGAGGTCGATTGTGGCCTGCCTCTTGCGGTCCCCTGTTTCACGGGCAATGACTGCCGAGAGGGCTGATTCCCGGTCTCCCTCTCCTCCGCCCAGAAGCCTCACCTGCTCCGCCCGAATATCTGCGCGCGCCGCGCGGGCCTGATCGGGGTATTCCTTCAAGTAGCTCGTGTACAACTCAAGGGCGCGGGGGTACTGCTTATTTACGGCATACACTTCCGCCGTCTGTTGGAGCGCGGGGCCGCGGAAGGAGCTTTCCGGGTATTGCGCAATCAGCCGTTCCCAAAGAATAGCGGCAGCCATCCCTTCTCCCGCGGACAGGGCAGCCTTGCCTCCCCAATACAACGCCGCGTCCACCAGCTTGCCCCGGGGAAAATGCGTGCGATAGTCGTCGAATGCTGCGCTCGCCTCTGCCCACATGCCGCCGAGGTAGAATGCCTCAGCCCTCCTGTAGGAAGCATCTTCACGCAGGGGACTGTCACTGAATGTGTCGAGGAGCCTCTTGTACGCGTCAGCGGCCTTCGGGGCCTGCCCGGCATCGAAAAGCGCGCTTGCATAGTCGAACAAGGCATCAGGGGACCACTGAGTGGGCGGAGAGGCGCCGGCGATGCGCAGGAGGACCGGCATTGCTTCATCGAATTTCTTCTGGTTGAGGAGGCTTTTTGCGTACAGATACTGGCTTTTTTGCGCGAGGTCCGCTTGTCCGGACATTGCCGCCACCCTGGCAAACGCCGCTGTCGCTTTCATGAAATCGCCCTGGCTGAAATGCGACCACCCGGAAAGGTAGGAGATCATGGGGGCGAGCTCGTGCGAAGGATACGCCGCGCTCATTTCGTCGAACAGCCGCGCCGCGCCTGCGAAGTCTCCCATGCGCAGGTACGCCCATCCGACGTAGTACAGGGCATAGGGGACAATGACGGAAAGCCCCGATTTCTTCGCCGCAGCGGCCTGGATCGACGAAAGGTCGGTGACAGCATCCCTGTAGTCCTTTGAGGTGATCAAGGAAAGCCCGCGAAGGTACGAAACCTCGATAGCGGCGTACGGATCCTGCGCATCCAGTGAAGGATGCTGGCGGCGCACGGCGTCCGCTTCCCGCACGATGTCCGCATAGCGTTTGAGGACAAACAGATCCTTGAGGTAGTCCAGCCGCGAACGCAGGTCATCGGGGTACTTCGCCGTGTAGTCTTTCAGCGCGTCCGCGGCCTCCGTCGTCCGGTTCGCGCCGTTCAGGAGAACAATCTGCAGCCGTGCCAGCTGCTGGCGCACCGCAGGGTCGACATCCTGGCGGAGCAGCGCACTTGCCAGCCGGGCCGCTTCATCGGCCTTTCCCTGTCGGTACAGGCAATATGCCAGGAGGTATCCCGCTTCAGGCGCGCGCGGGGAGGTCGGAAAGGACTCGCGGAACCGGGTGTAGGATGCGGCAGCGGAGGAATAGTCGTCTGCCATCAGGGAGAGATCTCCCAGGCGGATGATGACGGCGCCGGTGCCAGGCTTCCCCAAAGATAGAAAATCCAGGAGGACCTGGCGGGCACCGGCCGGGTCTTTCCGCGCCCGGAGAATCTCTGCAAGGTAGAGCGGGACGATCTCGTTGACCGGCATGTCCTTTCGCGCATTCCATGCCCTTCGGAGAAAAGGTTCCGCCGAATCGAGATCTCCCTGGCGGAAGGTTTCCGCACCGATCCTTGTCCAGAGTTCCGAGAGGACGACGGTGCGGCCGGCGAAACGCGCCTCGGCTGCAGTGGTAAGATCGCGCATTCCCTGGAGATCTTTCCTGCGCTGGGCGGCGGCGAAAAGCCTTTCATATGCAACAAGGGAGACGTTTTTCGGACCGCCCACAAGCTGGATATAGAGCGGTTGAGCATCGTCGGCCTGTCCGGACTGCCACATTGCCTCGGCCCGAAGAAGGATGAATTCGCTCTTCCACGGCTCAGGGAACCCCGAGGAGTTGGTTTTCTCGGTGAGAGCAAGCAGATCGTTGAAAGAGCCTCGTCGCTGGAGGAGGGAGCCGAGCACGACGGAGGCGTAGGGGATAAGACGCGAAGTCGGGTAATCCGTCATGAGGAGGCTGAGACTCTCCCGTGCGCGGTCGTCGTTGGCGATTGCCTGCAGGGCAAGGGCCTTGTGGAGAAGGGCCTGCGGTGTGAACTCCGGGTCACGCGGCCCGGCGAGAAATGCGTCAAGGCTGTCGACGCAGAGTGAATAGCTTTTCAGCCCGTACAGTGAAAGGCCCTTCCACAGTGGGATGAATGAGAAGTACCTGGTCGTGCGATAGCGGACCTCGATGTCGCCGATGAGCTGCACGGCGTCCCGGTAGCGCTCCAGGCGGTACAGGCAGACGGCGCGCCGATATTGCACATCCGCGATGCGCTCGGAAAGCGGGTACGCGGCGGCAAACGCGTCATAGGTTTCCAATGCAGCCGCGTAGTTTTTGCCGAGATACCGGCTCTCCGCTTCCGCGAAGAGATCATTTTCAGCAGGAGCTGCCAACGCCTGCCCGGCCGAGGCCAGCAGGAGCAGCAGAGAGAAAATGTACAACATCTTCCCCGGACGCGGGCCGTGGTTATTGTGGCGCAGAGGGGTTCTCCTTGGAGGGAAGCGTGGTGGACTCTCCCCCGGCCGCCCGCAGCTTGCCTCTGACGAGGACCTCGACCTTTTTCAGGCCCTCAGGGGAGCCGAGGAAAGCGCCATCCGACATTACTGCGGCCCAGCTGCCGTCAGCAAAGGGGTAAATCTCTCCGTAGGACCTGTCGGCGGCGGTGTCCCACAGAGACACGGAGGAGTCGCGTTGGAGCGAGGCGAGCAGACCATCGAGGGCGCAGAGAGCGAGGGTGCCTCGTGCGGGATCTCCGAGCCTTTCCAGCGATCGGCCGGTCCACGCTTTCACCACCTCCCGTCCCAGGGACGTGTACAGCAGGTGGCTCACCGGATCGAGGGACAGGCTTGCAGAAGGAAACTCTCCCTCTGCGCTGTCGACGACTGTTTCCGTCTGCAGTCCTGCCCCTTCGTACCGCGTCAGGTTGGTGCGGCCGTCGGGATTCACCCCCAACGAATACAACATCCCGCCGGCAGGGTCGGGAGCGAGAGCGAAGGTGAGCGTCTCGGAGCCGGGGAGGGGAGCAGTTTCGCCGGTGCGCAGGTCGACACGCATGAGGGAGCTTCTCAGGTCGCCCCAGGTCAGACTCCCGAGCACCAGGGCGGCGGGCCCCATGGGGGCAATGCAGAGCGCGCCTGGCCAATTCGTGCTGAAGAGCTGCTCGCCGGTCGCGGGTCTCAGTACTCTTACCGCACCTCCTTTCTCCAGGGTGAAGAGCGTGTCGTCCCGGGCGACGACCGCCGCGAGAGGACCGGCGAACGCGAAGCCCCAATGGGTGAACTGCCGTGTGGACATGTCGATCGCTCCGATTGAGCCGGGGCCGTCACCCTGTTCCCAGACCACGAGCTTCTGCCTGTCCAGAAAGTCGAGTCCCACTGGCCCGGAATAGGGGTTGGCAACCGAGAGCAATTCGGTGACCGGGGTCGTGCCCGAGCCGCGCTCCCCGAGGCGGAAGGCGTGGATGACATCTCCCGCGGCCACTGCCAGCAGGGGACCTTGCGCCGCGACGCTGCTCACCCGGGCGAGGAGGTCACGCGCAAGCTCTGTTGCCCGGCCGTCCCTCGCGATCATCCCGATCTGTCCGTCATCGCCCGCCACCAGGACGGCGTGCGGCGTCATGCGCACAAGATGCGGCCGCCAGTCGAACCGGCGGGCGATCGGCGGCAGGTCGGGAGCGCCGGCCGCCGTGGCCCGCAGCTGAAGGGAACCATCCGGGGAGAGGCACGCGATCTGCCCGGCGTCCCCGGAGATGTCCATGGAGGCGATCCCGGGGGCATTCATGCGAAACCGGATTTCCCCGGAGACAGCGTCGATGCCGACAACCTCGTCGCCCGATTGCCCGACGAGGCAGCCACGGTCGTCGCTCGTGCGCACGTTCATCAGGTCCCCAACGGTCGGCACATCCTTGATGGGAAGCCCTGTGGCGATGCTCCAGTACGTGATCCTCCCGGCGGGTTGGTAGGTCATCAGAGTGGCATCGCTGCGGGATGCCTCGGCGAACCCCACCATGCCGAATCCCTCGGGGTGGAAGGCCACAGGGGTTCCGTCACGAGATCTGAAGATATGGAGGCTGTCCCACTGCGTGTCCCCACAGAGAAGGTAGGTGCCTGACCACGAGAATCGGACGAACAGCGGTGCGCCCTCCTCTGCCATGTCCAGTACGGCACCCCTGTGCCCCGAGCTTATAAAGGCCCTGGCGGTGAGCGTGCCGCGACTGACGGGGATGCCTGCGGCGGCAAGCGCGGCGCTGATGAGAAGCCCGCAGGCCTGGACGGCAAGGCCGTTCATTTCCCGTTTCCCTGGAGGGAGATGTACACCTGGCTGCCCACCTGAAGGTAGCGAATCCTCCCCTCACATGCGAGCCAGCCGATCGACTGGTAGACGATCGTGCTCCGCTCCCCCAGCTGCTCGGCGATGCTGAGGATATTGACCTTGTCCGTTCGGGCGAGCTCGCTAAGGACTTTCTCTGCGCATGTACGGATGTTTCCTATAATGTCCATCTGGCATTCCCTTGCCCGCGTGTTCCAAGAAGGACTGCCCCTGACGGCAACGCCGCAGGGACAGCCCGGATAGTAGGGAGGTGTGAAAGCCGAATCCGCGGAAATACCGCGGCGCCCTACTCTCTTTCTAAAAACAGCGCGACTCTTCTGTTCTGCCAGCGGTCCTTGTAGTCGCTGTCGGGAACCAGCTGGTCGGATGCGCCGACCCCTTCCGTGGTGAAGCGCCCTTTGTCGAGGCCCCTTTCCGCGAGCGCCGCTTCCACCGCATCCGCACGTGCCTTGGAGAGGGGGATCAGGATGTCCCTCTGCTCCACCTGACCTCTGGCGGGGTTGTCCCAGAAGATCATCACGGCGTGACCGACAATCTTCATCTTGTACCCCGGGAACTTTTTCAGCTTCGCAGCCAGCGCATTCAGGCGGGACATGTTCTGCTGGGCAAGCTCCGGAGGAACGTCCGTGTAGTCGGCGGTGAAGGCTTTAAAGAAGATTCGCGACGCGAGAATCCGGTAACCCGTCGCGGTTTTCTCCACGAGGATGTCGACCGGCACCGTTGCTTTCACGACGCCTGTGTTGCCGAACTGATCACGGATTTTCGCCATCACGGGGTAGTCTTCAGCCGACTGGACCATTTCCCCGCGGGCGCTTTTGCCGTCCCAGACAGCGGTGCTCGCCGGCCATTTTGCGGAGAAGCTGCGGAACACGCTCCCTCCCGGATCATAGATGTCCATCGTCCAGCTGTCGATTTTCGCCACCTTCGAGCTTGCGGCGAGCGTCAGGGTGATTCTGTCCGACGACTCGATGGGCGAGAAGAGCGGAGACGAAAGGGAGATCGTGCCGGTCGGCGGAGTGACATCCAGGACGAAGCTCGAGCTCGTCGCGGTTGCGGGAGTGAACGCGCTTCCGTAATTGACCGCGAGGGTAGCCGTGTACTCACCCTCGGGGGCCATGGAGCCGCTGTCCGACTTGCCGTCCCAGATGAGATGGTCCGGCCGGTCTGATCCGTCACCGCTCCAGGTCTTTTGGGTTCCCGCGTGGGAATCCAAGACCGTCACTTTCCACGCAGTGACAGAGGTGGACCGCCCGTACCCGAGGGCGAGCGTGATCGTGTCCGCGATCTGGTCGCCGTTCGGCGAGAATCCCAGACCCTGCGCGGTAATGGTGGGCACGCCAGGCTTCGGCGGAATGGGAGTTGGTGCAGGCGTGGCCTTCTCCAGTTGTGCCACTGCGACATCAGTCTTCAGCTTTGCCGAGTTTCCGTACTCGTCTCGTACCGTGGCCACGGCCGTGTAGACGCTGGCCGGACGTACAAATCCCCCGCTCATCGAGGAGCCATCCCAGGAAGTGGAGGCGTTCGGCCATTGCCCGCTCCAGCTCCTCACAAGCCCGCCGGCGACATCGAAGACGTCCAGGGACCATGAGTCCATATGCGCGAGGGCCGAGCTCGCGTTGATCGTGATGGTGACCGGCCCGGCAACTCCATTCTCCGAGGGCGTGAACTGGGGCGGATCCAGGACAACGGTGCCTGTGGGCGGGGTGATGTCCAGCACAAAGCTTCGACTCTCGACCGACACGGACTGGTACTTCGAGGCATAGTCGATGGAGAGCTTTGCAGTGTACGTGCCCTCATTTGCCATTGAGCCGGAATCGGTCTTGCCATCCCAGTTCAGGTTTGCAGGAAGGTAGGAGGCATCGCCGGTCCAGGTCTTGAAGACCTTTCCGCCGGTCGTCAGCTCAACCTTCCAGGACTTGATGGCATCCCCATTCCCATAGAGCAGGGAGATGTCGATGCTGTTCTCGCCGGCAGCTCCTGCGGGAGAGAACCCCGACCTTTCCACCTGTACGGCGCTCTCGGCTGGCGTGACGAGCGCGGGTTTCGCGGTCTGGCAACCCAGGATCGCCGCGAGCAGGAAGGCGGCCATGCCGGCTCCTCTCAGGATATGATTCTTCATTTGACCTCCTCACCGTGGGTTCCCACGGTTTTCGAATCCGATTTCAATTTCAGCTCAAGAATAGGTTCCCGGTGCGTCGCGCAGTATCATCAAATCGAGGGAAACCCTGTCGAATATTCACGACATGCCGTCATAACCTTCATGACGGCCGAGCCGGGCCATGCATGCTATCATTCGGTCATGAGACTTCGATGGTCATGCGTGCTGCTCGCCGCCGTGGTGGCAGCCTCCGGATCAGCAGCAGACAAGGGGCTCCCGGAAGGCCGCTCGGTGCACCGCTTGTTCCTCGCCGATCCTGTTGCAGATCACGTGAACTATCTCCTCTATGTTCCGCGCTCGTACGCGCAGGATGCCGCCTCGGATTGGCCCCTTATCCTTTTCCTTCACGGCAGCGAGCAGAGGGGGGATGACCCGGCACTCCTCCGGGATCTCGCTCTTCTGACCTTTGCCGAGAACTCAGGGGACTTCCCGTTCATTGCCGTGATTCCCCAATGCCCTCCGGGCATTCATTGGCCGCCGAGGATCGTGAAGAGTGTTCTCGATTCCGTCGAATCAATGCTGCGGGTCGACCGGGACCGCGTCTATCTCACGGGATTCAGCATGGGAGGCTATGGAACGTGGCAGACAGCCGCCGCGTTTCCCCGCACGTTCGCCGCCATTGCGCCGATCTGCGGTATGAGCGACCTTTCCGAGGTCCCGCGCCTGACGGGCGTTCCGATATGGGCATTTCATGGGGCGCAGGATGCCAATGTGCCGGTGAGCGAGTCTCGGAAAATGATCGACACGCTGCGGAAATCAGGCGCAGATGCCCGGCTCACGGTCTACCCTGATCTCGCGCACGACTGCTGGACTATGACTTACCGGGATTCACGGCTGTACCTCTGGTTCCTGGACCACTCCTTGTCCGAAGGCACGAGGAGCTGAAGGCGTCCCTCTCACAAATCTGATACCACATTTTCCGAGCGGCGCAAGAGTGGTACGGTACGAGTCATCCCTGATCGACACGATCTGGCGACGAAAGGAATACTCCTGATGGCGTCATGCGCGGGACGGGGCTCACCGTGCGGGTGCGGGGTCAGATGCCCGCCGGTCTTTTGCCGTTAAGCCGAACCGGCCAAATGATATCCGGTTGAGGAAATAGTCCCAGGTATTGCCCATCAAATTACCCGCCCGGATCATTCTCAAAATGGCATGGATCATGGATGCCTTTTCATCGAGGTAGGTCTCGACCAGGCGGTGTAACGCTTCGAAATCAGGCTTCGCGTTGGTCTCGGCCCAATGCTGGGCATACACCAGGGCGGTCATTTCTTCCGCAGGGGAGTCCTGTGGTATTTGTCCCGAGAGCAGGATACGCAGCTCATCGTTTGACAGGCCGGCTTTGATTGATTGCGCGGAGTGATAATAGCTGCAATACCGGCAGCCATTGACCTCGGTCACCACCATCATCAGCCGTTCCCTGAAACCAGGGCTTATCTCGCCGCTCTGCATTGCCCGTTTCAACAATGAGCGGTTGCCGATCATGAATCGCAAGTCTTCCAGGAAATCAGCCGGCCCTCGGTATATCCTGCGTCTGAAGGCGCAGCCTGCACCCTCCAATCCCTGCAAAGGCCGGTCCTTCATATCTCTTTCATGCCCTGGGCAACCGCGACGAGCATATCTGCCGCCGCTGCCTCGGGGTAGGCGCCGATCATCGCCTGCGGGCTGTCCCCAATAACGGTGCGGGGAACACCGGAAACCTGGTACTTGTTCGCAAGATGGGGAAACTCCGAAGCCTCAACCATCGATGCGCGCACCTTCTCCGATTCCATTGCAAAGCGGAACGCCGTGAGGACCGCCCGGGGGCAGTAGGGGCAGGTGGGAGTCACGAATACCTGCAGGCTCACGGGCGAAGGCAGCGCTTTCAGCTTTTCTCGGGTCGCGGGGGCCAGCCCCGAATCCCCCTTCGCCACCATTTCCAGGGATTCGAGGAGAGAAGCGAATTCGTATCCCGCGGGAATGCCGAAGAACCTGATCCCGTAATCCTCCCCCTTGCCGCCGAGCACCGCTAGCGCAGGTATCTTGTCGATCCCCATCCGGTCCGCCTTTGCCTTGTCTTTGACCAGGTCGTAGACTTCCGTCGTGACCTTGCCCTCGGACAATCCAGCGACTTCCTCCGCCAGCTTGCGGGTCTGTCGGCAATACTCGCACTCGAACTCCTGGGTGAAAATCGCGAGAGTCACCGGACCTGACAGCTTCGCCAGCCTTTCCCGAACAACTTTCGCATCCTTGTCTTTGATGAAAGCCATATGTTCCTCCTTACCAAGTGCACAGCGGGCAGACCCCGACCTGTTTTCAATAACGTAAGCGAAGGAAGCGAACTTATCAGTGACTTTCGTCACATTGGGTGCTGCATAGCCAGGCAAAGAACGGTTGAATCGCGCTGCCGCTTCTACGTTGGAGGTGAGGCGCGGTGAAGCCGCGCAGGGAGCGAAAAATGGTCTATTACATGAGCAAGAAGATCGACGTTTCGTTTCATGCTGCTCTCGATCGCGTCAAAGAAGAGCTCAAGAAGGAAGGCTTCGGGGTGCTGACTGAGATCGACGTCCGCGATACTTTGAAGAAAAAGCTGGACGTGGAGTTTCGCAACTACCGAATCCTGGGTGCGTGCAACCCTCCCTTTGCGTACAAGGCCCTCCAGGCGGAGGAGAAGATCGGGCTCCTGCTCCCCTGCAACGTGATCGTCCAAGAGTGGACCGACGGCGCCGTGGAGGTGGCCGCGGTGATTGCGCCCCTTGTGGAAGTCCCGGCTCTTATCGCAGTGGATACTTCGTGAAAATGAAGTCCTGGTCCTTCACGATGGTATGGCACGTGTAGCACTCCTGGCCGAAATTCGCATCCTTTCCGTAGGGCGTGAAGAGCCCCTTCGCGGGGTCGTAGACAAACCGCGCGTATCCCCATCCGTTCGTGGCCGGGAAACGTGTGGAATCCTTTATTATGAACTCCACTCGTTTGAGGACGCCGGGGACGAGGGCAGCGGTAAAGCTCTGGCTTTTCACCGCTGAGTAGCCGATCTTTACGATCACCGACCCTTCCGGAAAACTGCCGCCGGTCATGGGAGCGCCGTGCCGATAGGAATCGATCATCACGTCGTTGGCCAGGATCACCCTCACCTCATTGTTGTCCGTACGAAAGCTTGGAGCAACGACCTTCCAGTCCTCGTAGCCTCGGACCTCGGAGAATGCGATGCCGTTCGGCGCGACGAGGACGAACCGGTCCTGCGCCCCGAGGCCGGCCGCGGAAACAAGGATCAAGAGTGCGACCAAGGCATGAAACAGATTGTGTCTGGTGGACTTCATTACTCATCCTCCATTTTTGACGCAGACTCTCCGGAAACGGTACAACTGGTCCCTCGGTGAGTCAAGAAAAGGATCCCGCGTTATGCTGCCTCCGGGGACTTTCTCGTTACACCCGGGTGGCAGTCTGCGCTTGGGCCGACGTATCCATGTGCGACCCAGGGGCACTATATTCTCCAATAGGAGAGAAAAATGAAAGAAAATCTCTCAGCCGAATCCGGATTCGGCGGGCCGGCCGCAATAAAAACCACCGAATACAAAATGATGCCCATTGAAGAGGCCCTTCGAGAGCTGGGATCAGGTCTCGAGGGCCTCAGCGAGGCTGAGGTCGAGAAGAGGCTGAAGACATACGGCAGGAACGAAATGGCGGCCAGGAAAAAAAGCCCGATCCTCGAGTTCCTGTCCCGGTTCTGGGGACCAATGCCGTGGCTTCTGGAGCTGGCCATCGCGCTCTCTGTTTTCCTGGGCCATGACCTGGAAGCCGTCATTATCGCCATCCTGATCGTGACGAACGCGATCATCGGTTACCTTCATTCCAGAAGCTCGCAGAGATCCCTCGAGCTCCTAAAGGAAAGACTGGCAGTCAATGCCGTGGTGCACCGTGAGGGCAGGTGGGCAACCATAAACGCATCCGAGATCGTGCCGGGAGATGTTGCGGTGGTCCAGATGGGAGACATCGTTCCGGCAGATGCCAAGGTCCTGAGCGGCGCGCTGTCCGTGGACCAATCCGCGTTGACGGGCGAATCGCTTCCCGTAGAGACCGGCCCGTCGGACATCCTCTACTCGAGCTCGGTCGTGAAGCGTGGAGAGGCCCAATGCCTTGTGGTCAACACGGGGGGCAGCACCTTTTTCGGCAGGACTGCGGAGCTCGTGCAAATCGCGCGGCCAAAGTCCCACCAGGAACAAATCATGCTCTCCATCGTGAGATACATGATGTACCTCGGAATCGCCGCGCTTTCCGCGGTTGCCGTGGGCGCGCTGTTGATGAAGATCGGAATAGTGACGGTCGCCACGTTTGCGGTGATTTTCCTCATGGGCGCGGTACCGGTAGCCCTGCCCGCGGTTCTCACCATTGTACAGGCGGTCGGCGCGATGGAGCTTGTCAGGAAAGGAGTGCTGGTTACCCGCCTCGATTCCATGGAAGACGCGGCATCTCTTGACGTGCTTTGCCTGGACAAGACCGGCACGCTCACCCTGAACCAGCTTTCGGTGACCGAGGTCATTCCGTACGCGGGACACGAGGTGAACGATGTCCTCGCGACGGCAGCCCTCACTGCAAAGCCGGAGAGCAAGGACGGCATCGACATCGCGGTCCGTGAGCGTGCGCAAGCTGCCGGCATCACCAACTCGGAATACAGCCAGATATCGGTCACGCCATTCGAGGCCGCCACCAAGCGCTCCGAAGCGGTCATCCAGGAGGGGGCGAACCGTTTCCGGGCGGTGAAAGGCGCTCCCCAGGTGGTGCTCTCCCTCTCCCGGCTCACGGACAGCGCTATTGTGAAGGCGGCCGGCGAAATGGTGGAGGCGCTGTCTCGCAAGGGGTCCAGAACCCTGGCGGTGGCGAGATCCCAATCTGCGGACGGGGATGACTTCGAGCTGGTGGGTCTGCTGGCCCTGGCTGATCCACCCCGCCCCGATGCACAGCAGATGATAGCGGAGGCCCGGAGTCTCGGCGTGAAGCCCATCATGGTCACCGGAGACAACATCGCCATCGCCCGGCAGATGGCTCTTGAATTGAGCATCGGCGACAGCGTCATGCGAATGGGGGACCTTACGGCCGCCAGCGAGCGCGAACAGATGCAGATTATCCAGGGATGCGACGTGCTGGCAGAAGTCTATCCCGAAGACAAGTACAGGGTCGTGAAGCTCCTGCAGGCGCACGGACACACGTCGGGCATGACCGGTGATGGCGTCAATGACGCCCCTGCCCTGAAGCAGGCTGAGGTCGGCATTGCGGTCAAAGGCGCCACCAATGTGGCCAAGGCATCGGCGAGCATGGTTCTCACCGAGCCGGGCATCAGGGTCATCATCGACGCGCTGAAGACAAGCAGGCAAATCTATCAGCGGATGCTCACGTGGGTCATCAACAAGGTCACGAAGACAATCCAGCTCGTCGGCCTCCTGACCCTGGGCTTTTTCTGGCTCCACGACCTTGTGGTTTCTCTCCTCGGTATGGCGCTCCTGGTATTGGCCAACGACTTTGTGACCATGACGCTCTCCACGGACAACGTGAAGTACACCAGAAATCCCAACAACTGGAACGTGAGGAACGTCACCCTGGCTTCCGCGGGAATCGGGGTCTTCTTCATCCTGGAAGGGTGGCTCACCATCCTGATCGGCAGGAACCTTTTCCATCTGACCACTGAAGGGTTGCGCAGCTTTGTTCTGCTGATGCTCGTTTTCACCAGTCAATTCCGGATCTACCTCGTGCGCGAGAGACGTCATTTCTGGGATTCCCGACCGGGCCGGGGCATCCTCATCTCATCCGCGGCGGCCATTGTCGTCTTTTCCATTCTGGGCATCTTTGGAGGAATCATCCAGGGACTTGGCGTCTTCCCTGTGCTGTTCCTGGTGGGATTCTCCGGGCTTTTCACCTTCGCCGTGGAGCTTCCCAAGTACCATATTTTCAGGAAACTCGGGCTTTGAATCGAAGAATGGCGGCGTCGCAACCGAGAATGCGTCCGCTGGAAAGCAATCACAACTCTATAAGCACCTGAGTGCCAGGCGGGTTTGCAGCCACGTGCACCGACATCGGCCAGGGCATCACAGTCTTGGCCGAAAGACAGGTCCGGGACTCCCCGGCGCACGCGCGCCGAGGAGTCCCGGTTGCGAACAAATACAAGGTTTCCGGGGTCCCGCACACCGTTATTGGGGACAGCCCGCAGGCAATGATTGGCGCCTACCCCGAGGCCGCGGCGGCAGATATGCTCGTAGCGATTGCCCAGGGCATGAGGGCGATATAAGGGCGTTTCTCAAAGATACCTGCCGGCTCCCGGTGTGGAGCCTCCCGGACAACGGGCCGGAAGCGATTGCCGCAATCTGCGAATTTTGTTATGTATGAGGATGCTCGATCAAGGAGCATAAGCGCGAATGAAGATCCTCATCATCGGAGGAGTTGCCGGGGGTGCGACCGCTGCGGCGCGGGCGCGCAGGCTCAGCGAGTCCGCGGAGATTACTCTGCTCGAGCGGGGACCGTACGTTTCCTACGCCAACTGCGGGCTGCCCTATTACATCTCAGGGGACATCCAGAAACGCTCAAAGCTCCTTCTGCAGACGCCGGAGGGCTTTGACAGCCGTTACGGTGTGAAGGTGCTGGTTGATACCGAGGCAATGGAAATCGACAGGCAGGGAAAGCGCGTGCGGGGCAGGGGACCGGGCGGAGAATTGTGGTTTGACTACGACGCGCTGATCCTGGCCCAAGGCGGCAACCCCGTGATGCCCCCGATTGCTGGAATCGATTCTCCGAACGTCTTCCGGCTCTGGACAGTGCCCGACATGGACCGGATACACGAGTTCGTCGATGTTCGCAAACCGGCGACCGCCGTGATCGCGGGCGGCGGGTTCATCGGTCTGGAAATGGCGGAAGCCTTCGCGAGGCGCGGTATAGCCACAAGCGTGGTGGAGCTCCTGCCCCGGGTCATGTCCACCATGGATCCGGAGTTCGGCGGGCTGATCGGGGCGCGTCTGGAATCCCATGGGGTGAGCGTCCTCACCGGAGTCGGACTCACGGCCGTGCATCGCGATGCAGCCGGGGTGCAGCTGTCTGACGGCAGGCGGATCCCCGCAGCCATCGTCCTGGTGTCCGTCGGCGTACGACCCGAGCTCACCCTCGCGAAGAAGGCGGGTCTGGCTCTCGGGACCACCGGCCGCCTTCTGGTGGACGAGCACCTGCGCACCTCCGACCCAAGCATCTGGGCAGCGGGTGACATGAACGAGATCGTGCACAAGGTGTCCGGCCGCAAGGTGCGGGTTCCTCTGGCGGGCCCGGCCAACCGCCAGGGCAGGATCGCGGCCTCCAATGCGCTGGGGATCCCCCAGAAGTACTCCGGCGCGCTCGGCTCGAGCGTCGTGAAGCTATTCAATGCTACGGCCGCCTCCACCGGGCTTACGGAGAGCGCTGCCAGGGAGGCGGGGTTCGAAGTGGGGGCGGCGATCGTGGTGCGCGACCATCATGCCGGCTACTACCCAGGGGCGAAAGACCTGGTCCTCAAGCTCGTCTATGACCGGACATCCGCCCGCCTGCTCGGCGCCCAGGCCTTCGGTGAGGAGGGCGTGGAGAAGCGGATCGATGCCCTGGCCGTTGCGCTGCAGGGAAAACTGACGCTCCACGACCTGGCGGAGATCGACTTTTCCTACGCGCCGCCATACTCCTCCGCGAATGATCCGATCAACATGGCGGCGTTCGTCGGAGAGAACGACATCAGCGGCTACAGCCCCCTGATCTCCGCCGCGGAGCTCAAAGGCATGCTCGAGGAACCGGTTGCGGATCGACGCCCCCTCGTGCTGGACGTGCGGAACATCAATGAATACGAGAGCTCACACATAAAGGGTGCGCTGAACATCGCGGTGGACGAGCTGCGATTCAGGCTGGATGAGGTGCCGCGGGGCAGGCCGATCGTCTTGCACTGCAAATCAGGGTTCCGTTCGCACCTTGCGCTGCGCATTCTGAAGGAAAACGGCTGGGCCGAGGTGAAAAACCTGACCGGCGGGTACGTGATCGTCATGGCACTCGGCGGGTTTGACACCGAGCAAGCATAAGAACAAAGGAGACATCATGGCAGGCAAGAGTGTGAAAGAAAAGATCGCCGCGGGTGCGCGCATCATCGACGTGAGGACCCCGGCAGAGTTCAAGGACGGCGCCTACAAAGGGGCACTCAACATTCCTCTCTCAATTCTCCCCGTACGGATGAACGAGCTTGAGCCCCGGGACAAACCCATCGTGCTCTACTGCGCATCGGGGGCACGCAGCGGGCAGGGGGCGCGGCTGCTCAAGCGGGCCGGCTTCACCGATGTGATCAACGCGGGCGGCCTCGAAGAAATGCCCGAATGAGCGAAGAGATGCCGCACGATCACGAACGCCGGTTCCACGGAGGTGCCGAGAGGCTGCACGCCCCCGAACGGGTGGCGCTGCTGGAAACGGGAGCCGTCACGCGGCTGTGCGCGGAAGGCATCGATGCCGAGAGCGTCCTTGACGTCGGCACGGGGACGGGCATCTTCGCGGAGGCGTTTGCCGGTCAGTCCTTTCGTGTAACGGGCATCGATCCCAACCGCGAGCTTCTCGCCGTCGCGCGTGCTCAGGTGCCCTCTGCCGCGTTCCGTGAGGGTGTGGCGGAAAAGCTCCCCTTCGATGACGCCTCCTTCGACCTTGTCTTCCTGGGACACGTCCTGCATGAGACTGACAACCCCGACGCCGCGCTTCGCGAGGCGAAGCGGGTGGCGCGGAAAAGGGTCGCAATCCTGGAGTGGCCGTATCGCAAAGAGGACATGGGTCCCCCGCTGGAGCACCGTCTGCAATCGTCGCGCATCACGGACCTGGCCGGGCGGGCGGGGTTCACGGCGGTCGAGCGCATCGAGCTCACCCACATGGATTTCTACCGTTTGACGCCGTAGGAAAGCAGAAAGAAATATGAGCTACGTCCAACCTCCCGGGAGGATTCCGCTCCTCCTCCGCATGGTGCTTTCCCTGGTCGAAAAGAAACTCGGCAAGCAGCTCCTTGCAAACCGCATCCTCACCTGGTATCCGAAGGCGCTTATCGGGTCGGGCATCATGGAGGGGCTGATCGCCCATGACGAGCCGGAAGTCCCCAGGCGTCTCCTGGGTCTCATCCGGGTATATACCTCCTTCCTCGTCTCGTGTCCTTTCTGCATTGATCTGAACTCCAGGGATTTCGAGAAAAAGGGATTGAGCGAAGAGGAGATCACGGCATTGCAGGGAAAGGTCCCGATGGACCAGGTGGCCACGCTGAGAGATGACGAGAAGGCTGCCCTGCGCTATGTTCAGTGCATCTGCGGCACGCCGCTCTCTTTCCCGTCGCATATCATCGAGACTCTCAAAGAGCACTTCACGGAGCGGGGGATTGTCATCATTGCAAGCACCTGTGCCCAGGTCAATTTCTGGGCCCGACTGATCCAGTCCCTCGGCGTGCCGCCCGCGGGATTCTCCTTGGAATGCCCGATCCTGAATCTCGACGCGTACACAACGATGAAGAAGTGACTTCGGGCGGCGGGTAAGGCGCGCAAAAGCTGCGCGGAAAACCGTTGCCGGGGAAAAAATGCACGGCCGCGTGCGCAACGCCCACGAGGCTTACGGAGACACGTCGGGCGGGAGCGCCATAGATATCGCGCTTTCGCGCGAGGCGATCCCTGGCCTGCACCGTCATCGTGGCATCCGCGAGTGCCACAATGGGAGTTGAGCCGCGATAGTACGTGCGTCCGATGCGACGGCCCTCGACAAAGAGATCAGTCATGGCTCACGACCTTCCATCCACCAGTGCCATGATGCGGTGCGCATGGCGCGCCACCGCGTCGCTGTGCGTGACGCGCACGGCCGCGCCGCCGGATTCGCAGTAGTCCGCAATCAGGTCCAGGACCCGTTGAGCCGTCTCCGCGTCGACCGGTCCCGTCGTGACAACACTTCGCTGCGGCGCGAAATCACGAGCCGGAAGTTCAGCCTGCTTCAGGACGTTCCGATAGTTGTATCAATGACGCGGCCGCACGGACTGAACCTGGTCGGGACGCTTGTTTTTCTCACGCTTTTCGCCCCATTGGCCTTATCTGGACAGCGAATCCGCATCGCAGACCTTAGTATGAGCTGGTCGGACACAACTCGAGGCATGTATCCCGCCCTGTCGGAGACGGTGGCTCGTTTCGACGTTGTGGCTGCTGACGAGGTCGGGGATGCGGGCAGGATGGAGAAAGTTCTTGCAGGAATGGATGACGGCTGGGAAGCGGCGGTGAGCAGGGGAGGATTCTTCGGCTTCTTCTATAGCAACCGGGTTCAGCTTGTAAAGGAACTTGGCACCTACCATGAAACAGGACAGTTCGTCCGACCTCCCTATGGAGCGCAATTCAGGCTCTTGGGAACACGCTTTGTATTCAATCTCGTCGTCTGCCACGTCGAAACAGAGAGGGGCCGCAAGGCGAAGGCAACAGAGATCGCCCATCTGCGGGCGGTGTACCATTATTTCGAGGAGTTGACAGGAAATCGCGGGATCACCATCCTGCTGGCCGGAGGTTTGGGCGATGAGGAGGAACCGGAATTTCGATCGCTCGTTGCGGCGACCCGGGGAGAGGTGATTGCAGTGAAGGCGGACCCACCGGGGACCGGCGGGCTCCATGACAGAGGTGAGCGCGTGTTTGCCAGCGCGGCACTTCGCCCGCGGATCGAAAACGCGGGAATCAGCGCCTCGACTCTTCATCCGATGTATGTCGTCCTGAAAACGGGCAAATAAGCCGTGCGGCAGGCGCGCACACGCCTGCCCGGACCGGTGGAGGGTCTGCCATCATCGTAATGGCGGACCCTCACTCTCAGCTCGGTCTCTCACTTTTCCAGAAAGAGCGCAACCCTCCGGTTCTCCCAGCGATCCTTGAGGTCGCTGTCCGGCACGATCTGGTCCGAAGCCCCGACTCCATCGGCGACAAACATCTTCTGGCTCAACCCGCGGTCGACCATCGCCTGTTCGATTGCCCGGGCGCGGGCCTTGGAGAGGGGGATCAATACGTCCTGCTGTTCCAGCTTGCCAAGGGTCGGATTGTCCCAGTTGATCATCACGGCATGGCCGACCAGCTTGACCCTGTAGTCGGGGAACTTCTTGAGTTTGGCCGCCAGCGCATCCAGCCGGGTCATGTTCTGCTTCGCGATTTGCGGCGGCACGTCACGGTAATCGTCCGTGAAAGGCTTGAAGAAAATCCGCGAGCTCTGGATCCTGTAGCCTTCGGGTGTTTTGAACACTAGAATGTCGATTGGCACTTTGCCCTTCACCATTCCCACATTGCCGAACTCGTCACGTACCTTCACCGTCACGGGATAGTCTTCCGCAGACTGCACCATCTGTCCCGAGAGGCCCTTTCCGTCCCAGATCGCGCGGCTGTCCGGCCACCTGGCATTGAAGCTCTTGAAGAGATTTCCTTCCGGATCGTAGATGTTCATTGACCAGCTGTCGATTTTCGCCACCGGTGAGCTGGCATGAACCGTCAGCGCGACCGTATCGGACGATTCGATGGGGGAAAACAGAGGCTGCGAAAGGGTAAGTGAGCCGGTGGGCGAGGTGACATCCAGAATGAACTGGCTGCTTTTTACCATGGACGAAGCCCTGGTGGCACCGTAATCCACCGCCATCGCGGCGGTGTAGGTGTCATCCGGAGCGTACGCGCCGGAATCGTCTTTGCCGTCCCACGAGAGATACGCGGGAAGGTTTTTCCCGTCGCCAACGAATGTCTTCTGCGCGACGCCATGTGAACTCTCGAGGACCAGCCTCCATGATTTCACAGCCGTGGGGTCCGCGAATGTCAGCCAGAGCTTGAGCTCCCGGGCCGAGGACTCGCTCTTCGGAGAGAAGCCCGTCAGGCTCGCCTGCACTGCGTCATTTCCCGCGGGAACGGCGACAGGCGCGATGACCTCTGGTGCGCTCGCAATGGCGGACGCCCCCACGGCGATGGATCCGCGAAGGGTGCCTTCGAGCCCGTACTCATCGCTCACCGTTGCCACGGCGGAATAGCTGGACGATGGCATGACGAAATCCCCCGACATCCCCTTTCCGTCCCAGCTTACCTTGTTGTCAGGCCATTTTCCGCTGAAGCTCTGGAAGAGCTTCCCGCTGGAGTCGAAGACATTCACCGACCAGTTCTGGACCTTCGCCAATGGGGAGGTCACCTCCACGGTCATTGTCACAGGGGCGCTCACCCCTCGCCCTGCCGGCGTGAACATGGACGGATCAATCGCCAGGGTGCCGGATGGCGGCGTAAGATCCACCACGAAGTCCTTGCTGACGGCCGAGGCCTTGGGGAGCTTGCCGCCGTAATCAACGGCCAGCGACGCCGAGTATGTGCCCTCGGGAACGGGCGTGTTCGAGTCAGAGGTCCCGTCCCACGTCAGGGTCGCGGGCAGACTCTTTCCATCCCCCTTGAAGGTCTTCACCGCCCCGCTGCCGCCCATCACCTGCACCTGCCAGGAACTCACAAGGTCCTTGTTCCCGAACAGCAGGCCGAAATCGATTGTGTTATGGCCTTGCTCCGCCTTGGGCGAGAAGCCTGGTGCTTCCGTTTCGATCATGCTCTGTTGCGCCGACGCAGGCTTTGCCGTCTGGCAACCAGCCAGAACAAGAATGGAAGCGGCCGCTACCGATATAAGAAACCGAATGGTGTTTCTCATGAAATCCTCCTAAGATCGCAACCGACCTTGAAGAAAAAATGCCGGAACAGGAGAGCGGAAAGTGTCACCGGGGCTAGGAATTTTTTGTAGAAGAACTATGGGCGGAGCTGTAGTTCCGAATATGACACGGGGCATTTGTGAGAGAAAAGATTGGACGGCGGGAAGCCTTGACGATCAACGGCAGGCGTAACCCCGCGCGCCCGGCAGCGACAGTTGCCGCGCGAACCGTGCTCGCGTTTCGCTCCAGGCTGTGCTCGAGATGGCCGAATCCGGCTGGCCTATCCTTCGAGATCCGGGCGGCCGTCGGCGCGGCGTCTCTCTCTCAGGTTCTGCAGAAATCTCGTGGCCGCGTCACGCGCCATGTCCTTGCAGCCAAGTCCAAATGCCAGGGCGAGACCGAATGCGACCGCTGCGAAAAGGATTTGCAGCATGGCGCTGATCATTGTCTTGCTCAGGTCGATCTGCTCCAGCGCAAGACCCATGACCAGAACGTAGCCGGCGATCTTGACGACCCGCGCAAGGAGGGCGGCGTGCGGAAACCCCGCGGTCCGGGCGACCGTCATGACAAAGTTCCCGATGAAAGAAATCATGACCAGGCCGATGATACCGATGAAAACAGCAGCAAGCAGCCCCGGCACGATGGCCGCCAGCCTGTCGGAGAATGAGGTCACGACCCTGATGTCGAGGATCCGGGCGATTTGGAACAGGGCGACGAGCAGAACGGTCCAGTAGGCAATGATCCCCGCCAGCCGGGATGGCTGGTAAATCACCTGACCCTTTCGGAGGAACTCCGAGATTCCCACCTTGTCGCAGACCGTATTGAACCGGACAAGGCCGAGCAGCCAGGACAGGATGAGCCGGAGAAGGTATGCCGCCAGCCATCCGCCAAAGAGCACGAGCAGCGCCTTTATCCCGGACGGGAGTGACCCCATGAATGTGCCGATCGAAGATACAGTATTCTGCACTTTCACGCTCCTTTCTGAAAGACCGAGCGAACCGCGCCTGCCACCATTTGCCGCACCTGCTTGACCGAGAGCCCGGCGAGCCCGAGGCTTTCTACGGTCCGACCAATGGCTCTGTAGTCGGTCGAGTGGAGGATGGATCCGAGCTGAATGATCATGTCGATTGCGGGCGTGGGCACCCCGAGCATCGCGCCCAGAGAGGAGAGGGGCACCAGGCTCATGGGAACGTCCTCCGAGATGTAGCGGTGGTCGATGCTCGGCGGCGCCTTGATGCCCCGGTAGCTTCCCGTGTTCATGATCGCCTCGTAGAGGTCCTTGCCCGGGGAATCATAGCTGAGGTACAACCATTCCCTGGCCGAGACGCTTCGGACGCCCACTGCGGAAGCCACAGCGAGGCGTTCCGCGTCGATTCGCTCCAGGATTTTCGCCACCGACGGGGTAATTCCCTGGAGGTAGTAGTCGAAATCACCGTGCGTCGCCTCGATCCAGCTTGCATTCATGATGGTCAGCGCGGGGTGGAAGACTGCGCCGATATTCTCCAGGCTGGTTGCCAGGACATTGCTGCCGGCCACGAACTGGGGAAACGGACCGTTCAGGATGCCGAGGGCCTCGGGTATCCAGAATGAGGGCAGGGTCGCCAACGGTACCGCGTTCTTGATCCGGAAGATGTGAGCCTCCCACCGGGAGAGCGCGCGGGAGGCGTAGAGGAATGTCTGGGTCTCCGCCACGAGGACCGAGGCGCCCATCCCCGCATCCTGGAATACCTTGCGGAACTCCAGGGCTCCCCCCGTCCTGCCCGGGTTCAGCACGATGAGCTGGCCGTCACTCAGAAGCGGTGCCATGATTGAGGCAAGACCTCGGTGCGCCGTGGAGGGGGTGACAACCATCACCACGTCGACGCCCTTCACTGCCTCGCGCATATCAGACGTGGCGGACCGGACGGGACCGAAGCCCGTGACTGCTCCACCCACTTTGATGCCGGCGTGCCAGCGCACGCCGTCCAGTTTCTCATCAGTCCTGTTGTAGAGGTTCACCGGATAGCCAAGGATGCCCAGGTGACCCGCCATCGCGAGGCCGCCGTGGCCTGCACCGATCACGCAGTACGACGCGCTCGTGCCTTTAGCGCGCACCTGCCGAAGCCGCGCGATCATCCGCGCATCGGTGCCGCGCTTCACCCTGTGGTCACTTCCCTGCGGCATGGCGGGCATCCGTCCGTGGACCTGTCTGCCTCAAGTTGCCGAGAACCCTTTCGATGCGCTGCGAGACTGAAAGGGGCACTCCTTTCTCGTCCACCAGGCGCACCGCGCCCTTGACAAGGCGTGTGCGCCAGTCGATTGCCCGGGGGAACTCCTCACGGCACTCCCAGAGGTACGGAACCGGGAGGAAGCCGGCTGCAAACATGCGGTACAACCCGGACGGTGTCCAGGCATCGGGGATCGACCTCTCGATCGTCCGAATAATGGCGAGCGACTCCGCCACGAGCTTTTCGGTGCGGGCATTCACATCGCGGTTTTCGGTCATGTCGTCGACGAGTCCCTTCCTGCGCAGTCTCCGGTATTCCGCCAGCGCATGCCGCGAAATCTGAGTGCTTTCGGCAATCACGGCGGGATCGGCAAATCGTGTCGCCTCGGTCCAGCTCACCACATGAATAATCCGGGGGCTTTCCGCATGACGCGGCTCAATGTCATCCATGAGGGCCGAGACCGCGGCAAGCTGAGCCTTTGCCCGGAAAGGGTCTGCCGAAAGGTAATCGAGACCAGCCCGGGTTTGCAGGACAACCGTGAAAGTGTGGTCTTCGAGACCGCGAAGGAGTCGCAGGAGTGCCCGAGACTTTGCCAGGTCCTGCACGCCCCAGGTGTACTTCGGGGTGTTCAGCATGTTCTGCGCAATCAGACTGCGGACTCCCGCGGCCTTCGCGACCCGGGCAGCGATATATCCGGAAACGACGTACGTCGCATCATCAGCTCCCCGGAAAGCGAAATGGTGGGGAACATTGGGCTCGAAGGGCTTTCCGACCGAAGCAATGTAGCGAAGGGCGGCGAGCATCTGGTCGAGGTTTTCCCGCAGCGGATAAGGACCACGGTTGTCTGTCTGGCAAAACCACCATATCGACAAGGCATGCCACGCATTGTGGATCGTCTCTTCATTCATCCGCGCCATGCCGGCCAGGTTCTTCGTGCCGGCATATGAGCGGACAAGCATGGGGCGCGCCGCGGCCCACGCGGCCGCAAACTCCTCTGGAGAGTTCAGCGGCACCCCGCCGCCGTTGATGCTGTTACGCCAGTCCTCGCCGAACCGGGACTGGGAGAGCTGCGAGCTCCCGATCGAAAGGACATCGAGGTGACCTCGCGCGGCAATCTCGCGCGTCCACTGGAGAAAGAGTCGGACCGCTTCCTCCCGGTCGGGAAGGTACTCTCCCATGTGGGCCCGATACAAGGGGAGCGCTCCTGTCTGTGCAGCGTGGCGGAGCCGCGCGGACACGCTGTCCCGAGGGCCCCCGAACCCGGGGTAGCCGCTGCGGTCGAAGGGCGGCACGGCGAGGTAGTCTGCCTTGCGGACGATCTCTTCACCGAACGCAAGCCTGTCACTGTCATACGTGAGCGCGCGCGCCGACTCTTCGGGGATGGCTGCGGGCCTTATACCAAGGCGTGCAAGCGTCTCCTGGGGTGTTTCCTCACCGTCGAAAGCTGCCGCGATCCGGGGCACCCGCTCTTTGGCGAGCCGGCATGCCGCCGGGAGACCGGCGAAATACAGCGCACGCACCGGTCCCCCCTGGTCCGAGAAGAGGGAGCGGCGCTCGAGTTGGCGCGTAAGGCGCGCAAAAAGCTCCACGCCGTCTTCCGGGCTCAGCCGGTAGGAGAATCCAAGCCGCGTGATCCGCGCTTTCCGTATCCATGTCTCGATTGAGGTGGACTCTGGTTCCCCTTCGGGCCTGTCACAGGCACGGCACACCTCCGCGGGAGCGTAGGCCACCTCCTGACCGCATTCGGTCAGCAATTCCCCGATCGAAGTGACGCCCAGCACGTGTGCATCCACGCTCGGCTTGATGATGCCGAAACGATTCGATGGGTTCACGCTCTTTTCCATGGCTGCTCTCTTTTCAACGCGTGTCCGGTTCTCCCCGACTTTATTCCACGAGGCCATATCTGAGCGCGTAACGGACAAGGTCGACCGTAGTGGCCAAATTGAGCTTTGTCAGAATGCGCGACCGGTAGGTCGCGACAGTCGGTGGGCTCAAGCCGAGCTCTGCGGCGATTTCCTTTACGCCCTTTCCGGATGCAAGGAGGCACAGAACCTGGTATTCGCGGTCCGACAGGAGCTCGTGCGGTGGCTTTTCCACGTTTGGCTCGAACTGGTACGCAAGACGTTCTGCCAACGAAGGCGTGACGTACTTCCCGCCCCGGGCGATCTTGCGAATTGCGCTGACAAGCTCCTCCGGGACGCTCTCCTTCTGCAAATACCCCGCTGCTCCCGCCTTGAGCGCCCGCAAGGCGTAGTGCTCTTCGGGGTGCATGCTGAGTATGAGGATCGCGGCCTTGTTACCGGACGTCTGGAGCGTTTTCAATACATCGAGGCCACTCATGTCCTGCAGGGTGATGTCGAGGATGATGACGTCATAATGCGCGCCCTCGAGCTTCTGCATGAGCTCCGCGCCGCTGCCGGCCTCAGCTTCGACCTTGATGTCGGAGTGGGGGAGGAGTATTTTTTTCAAGCCCTCCCGGAAGATCGGGTGATCGTCACACAGAATGACATGCACCATCGTCACGCCTTTTTCTTCAGACCTTTTCGCCGTCCTGCCGTTCTCTTCGCGCATGCCCGGATTGCCGCAAGCAAACTGTCGAAGGATGCGCTCTTTGAAAGGTAGCTCACGGCCCCTGCTTCCCGCATTGCCGCCGCCTGTTTGGCCTCCTCGAACATCGACAGGCCGATAATGCTCACGTCCGGGAACTCGGCATGAATAGCGCGCGCCGCCTCGACCCCGCCCATTCCCGGCATATTGACGTCCATGGTGACGACGTCCGGTCGGAGGCTGCGCACAATCTCTATCGCCTCCTTACCGTCGGCAGCCTCTCCCGCGATCTCGATATCCGGCTGCGCCTTGAGCTGCAGAGCAAGGCCATTGCGCACGACCGCGTGGTCGTCCACGAGGACGATCCTGATCTTTTTCCTCCTGGCCGCCGCGCCCGTGACGGCTGCGTCCCCGCCCTTTATGGTCACCCCCGGCCTTCGGGCCTTCTTCTTGCCCACCGGCGCTCCTTCGTCCACGAGGGGAACCGCCTGCGGGGAAGGCACCCACACCGTGAAACGGCTTCCCGTACCGGGCGAGCTCTCCAGATCCATGCCTCCGCCCGCGAGGGCCAGTCTCTCGCGAATGCTGAATAGACCGATGCCGCTGACAGCGCTTCCGATCGTGCGGATCCTGGCCTCGTCGAAGCCCACTCCTTCATCACTCACCGTGATGAGCACGCGATTGTCCGCGGCCACGGCCAGGCGCACCTGGGCGCGCTTGACTCCGGCGTGCTTGGCCACGTTGAAGAGCAGCTCGCGGACCGCCTGCACGAGCATGATGCGGGTCTCCTCCGCTTCCACGGAAACCGCCTGCGCCGCTTTCACCTCCACCTCCAGGCCGTGCTTCTCCTTCATCCATGCGGCAAGCCACTCGAGGGCCGCGCGCAGGTCGGGCTCCGAGAGGGCCGGATGACTGAGCTCAGAGGTGAGCGACCGGGACATTTCGATACACTCTTTGAGGAGGTCGCTGATCTTGGTCAGATCATCCTGAAAGGTTCCGGTTTTCTGCGCCGGGCGGAGGCTCACCAGGCCATACAGCGCCGCGGCGAGAAGCTGTTGGAGTTGATCGTGAAGGAGCTGGGCGATTCTTCTTCGCTCGCGCTGCTCCGTCCTGACCAGCTCGCCGGCGAGAATTTGAAGCTGGGCGGCCTTTGTCTCGAGGGTCCGCTGGGCCTGATCACGCTCCTTTCTGGCTCGCAGGGAAGTGAGCCCGAAGGCAAGGTCGTCGACCAGCTCCTTCAGGAGATTGACCTGCTTCGGTTCGAACCCTATTGGCTGATCAGAATAAATGACGAGCGCGCCGAATGCAGGGGCTTCAGCGCTCATAAGGGGCAGGGACGCCATCGAGCGGAACCCTCTTCTCAAGGCGTCGTCCCGCCATGGCTCGCTCTCAGGAAGGAGCGAGATGTCGCCGTTGATGATGGGTATGCCTGCGCGGATCGCGCTGCTGATCGGGCCCGGACCGGTCAAGCCTCCGTTGCCTGTCCTGCGCATGCTGTCAAGAAATCCGTCATGGTCTCCCGCCGAGGCCACGCAGCGGACGCTCTGTGTTGTTTCGCCTTCTGCCAGTCCCACCCACACCAGGCGGTAGCCTCCTTCGTCCTGAATGATCTGGCAGACCACGTGCATCAGCTCTAGCTCATCGGATATTTCCACCAGTGCCTGGTTGCACGCGCTGACCATGCGCAGCATCTTGTTGGCTTTCTGCAGATCGGAGGTTCGCTGCAGGACTTTTTCCTCCAGCTGGTCATGCGCTCTCTGAAGCTCTTCCCGCGCGCGGATGCGTTCGGTGATATCGCGGTCGATCTCCAGCACGCGTTCTCCGCCGTCGAAGCCGCGTCCAATTTGCTGGCGGGAGGATACGGTCACTTCGCGACCATCCTTCGTGCGGTGGCGAAGCTCACCCTCCCACTGTCCACGCGTGCGCATCAATGCTTCGAATTCCAGCTTCGCCGTGTCCGTCGTATCGAGGAGCTCGTGAATGACGCGGCCCACTGCCTCGCTCTCCGAAAAGCCGTACAGCTCCTCCGCTCCGCGATTCCAGCTTTCGATCCGCCCGTCCGTCCGCCATACGATGATCGCATCGAAGGAGAGCTTCAAGAGCTCAGCCTGCCGCCGCAGCGCCTCCTGGCTCTCCCTCAACGCCTGCTCCTTGTCGTACGCGGCGGCTTTCTGCCGACTCCGACGATAGAGCTCGGCGACAATGCTCAGGAACGCGCATACGACCGCGAAAAGCCCGAGCCCGACGAAACTCCCCGCACCCGGCGCTGCGAAAGGACCATGCGTGGGGAGGATCCAGTAAACCGCGATCAAGACCGCGGCTGTCGCGATGGCACAGAGCGCCGGCCAGATGCCCGCCAGGAGGGCGACGATCATGACGGTGGGGTAGAAGACGAGGTATTCAGGAAAATCAGGACCTGTCCAATAGGACAGGGCTTCTCGGAGTAGAAATGCCAGTCCGACAGCAACCATTCCAGCCAGGTATCTGACGAGCGGCCTTTTCAGGAAGTCTTTGAATGCTTCCAGCATGTCATTCCCATTGGGCATAGTGCATCTCCGAAGAGCACCTTGCAAGGGTTGGGCTAAAAAAGAGTCCCCGGCTGCGGACAGCCGGGGACAAGGGTGAGGAAAGTGTAAGGAAGGAGGCTGAGCTATTCTTTTTCAAGAAACAGGGCGACTCTGCGGTTCTGCCATCGGTCCTTGATGTTGCTGTCCGGGACAAGCTGATCGGAGGCCCCGACTCCGTCCGTCGTGAGCTTCTCCGCGTCCAACCCGCGGTCGACAAGGGCCTTCTTGACCGCGTCCGCACGGACAAGACTCTTGCTCAAGGCGAACTCCTTTCTCCCGTGGGATCAACGGAAGGCGGCGGCGCGTCATTATGCAGGGCGACAAATATTTGATTTCCCAGCTGCTGATAGCTGATCTTTCCTTCCTTTGCCAGCCAGCCGAGGGCCTGGTACGTGATCACATTTCTTTCAGCAAGATGCTCGGAAAGGCGCAGGATGTTTGTTTCGCCCAGTTTTGCCAGCAGCGTGATGATTCGCTCGGCGCATTCTGCGATCATTTTCTCCACGGTTCGAGAATAGAGTGGGCGAGGCGCGGGAGCTGTCAGTGATTGACGGATTTCCTTGTCGAATTTATCTGACAGGAGGCGTCCGTATGTCAGCGATCCGGATTGAAGAACCGGGAAAACCGCGCGCGCCAGGTGCGTGGAGGGGTCGACTCCTCGGCGCTTTCGGGCGACGCCGCGGCCTCTTGTTCCGCCGCGGTCTCCGCTGCCTGACTCGCCTCGGATTCACGTTCGGCGAGCTTGCGCTCCCGCTCGCTGATTTCCTTGTCCCTCCTGGCCAGGTCCTCTCTTTTCCTCGTGTGCAGGAACCGGCCGATATAGAGGAACAACGAATAGAGGACGCCGGTCGCGAAGCTCAAAAGCGCAACGGCCATCACCGGCACCTGGTCGAACTTGGCGCCGAACAGGCTGACGGATGTCGTAAACCCCAGATTGAAGGACACAAGCACCGCGAGCAGCACGAGCAGCAGCATGCTGACGATGATCCGCACCATGCAGTCAGGATCCCCGATTTTTTCCTGCTTTGCAAGCGGCTGTTCACATTCCCTGTGCTTCTGGTAACGTCACAGGGTGAGGAGCCACAGAAGGCATTCTGTCAATGAGTGAGATCCTTCACCTTATCGAGTTCCAGATGAGCTTTCTCCTCTTCATTGCCCTTGCGGGGTACCTTCTCGCATCCCGGGTCAACCAGTCTGCGGTGATCGGCGAAATCCTTGTCGGGCTTCTTGTGGGACCGAGCGTCCTGGGGCTCATCACCTACACGGACTTCGTGAGCAGCCTGGCCCACCTTGGCGCCGTGTTCCTTTTGTTCGTGGTGGGGATGGAGTTCAGGCTCGAGGATATCGCCCGGCCCCGGTATCTCCTTATCGCCGTGGCGGGAGTGATCGTGCCGTGGGTCATGGGGTATTTCACGTCGGCTGCTTTCGGGTACGGCTTCGGCGCCTCGGTTTTCATTGCAACCGCACTCACGGCGACCAGCATCGCAATCACGGCGAACGTGCTCAAAGAGATGGGAAAGCTGAAGACTGAGGCTGCGCGCGCCATCATCGGCGCGGCGGTGATCGACGACGTGCTGAGCCTGCTGGTCCTGGCCGTGAGCAACGGCGTGGTGGCGGGATCGGTCTCTCTGCTCTCCCTCTCGACGATCTTCGCCAAGGCATTGCTCTTTCTCGGCGTGGGAGCGGTGGTGGGGCATTTCGGATTTCGAAGGTTGTTGTCCGTCATCGACAACACCGGCTTTACTCGCCGGTATCCCGAAGTGACGTTCATCTTCGCTACCATGCTCGCGTTTTTCTACGGCATGGCCGCTGCGCTCTTGGGATTGTCCGCTATAGTGGGAGCGTTCATCGCGGGGGCCTCATTGGGAGGTCTGAAGCTGCGTCACGGCAAAGATCTCCACCAGGGATCGGAGTTCCTCCAGATCATCTTCGCGTCGATATTCTTCGTCTCACTGGGGATCCTGGCGGACGTGAGGGCTCTCGATGCGCGGGTGATGCTGTTCCTGCTGGTGCTCACCGTCGTCGCTGTCATTTCCAAGGTGGTGGGGTGCGGCGGTATTGCCCTTCTCACGCGAAGCACGCCAAAGGATGCCGCGATCATCGGGTTCGGCATGTCGCCTCGGGGTGAAGTGGCCATGATCATCGCCCTTATCGGTCTCGATTCAGGGCTGATTGCGCAGAATGTCTACGTCAGCATCATCCTCATGAGCCTTCTCACAACGATTGCAACCCCGATCGTTCTCCGCAGCTGGCTGTACCGTGGGGAGCGCCAGAGGCAAGGCTAGAGCTACACGTGAATGTTCCAGCCCTCCACGGCGCGCATTGACTCCATGACAGCCTCCGAGAGGGTAGGGTGCGCGTGGATCATGTTGGCAATGTCCTCGGGGAGGAGCTCGGCGGTACGCGCAAGCAGGAGCTCGTGGATGAGCTCCGTGGCTTCGGCGCCTACCACGTGGGCGCCGAGGATCTCTTTTGTTTTCGGATCGTAGATGACCTTCACGAATCCCTCTGACTGCTCGATGGCCACCGACTTTCCCGCGCCGCGGTAGGGAAAGCTCGCCTTGGCGAACGGCACCTTCTGTTCCACGGCTTTCCATTCGGTGAGCCCGAAGCTGGCCACCTGAGGCTCGCAGTACGTCGCCCCCGGGATGGACAGCGGGTCGAGGCGCGGCGCCGGGGATTTGCCCGCCAGGTGCTCGGCCACCATTTCCGCTTCCTTGAATGCCACGTGCGCCAGGAGGGGAGTATTCACGACATCGCCGATTGCATAGATGCCGGGGACTTTTGTCTGGTTGTAGTCCCCCACGGGGATGTAGCCCTTCTCCGTGGCGATTCCCACCTTGTCCAGCCCGATGCCGTCCGTGTTGCACGTGCGGCCGACGACCACGAGAAGAAGGTCGGCATCGAGGGTCGTGCGCGCCCCGGCCTTGTCCTCCACAACGACGCTCACTCCTGTTTTTCCTTTTTGCATTGAGACCGCCTTGGTTCCCGTGTACATGTGCAGGCCGCGCTTCTGAAAGCTCCTTGCGAGGACCTGAACCGCTTCCGCGTCTTCAAGGGGGAGGATCCTGTCCATCATTTCAACCAGGTGCACCTCGACGCCGAAGGAGCTCCAGATATGGCTGAACTCCACGCCGATGGCTCCCGCGCCGAGAATGATCGCTTTTTTCGGAAGCTTCTTGAGCATGAGCGCGCCCGTGGAGGAGAGTACCTGCTTTTCGTCGAACTCGAATCCCGGGATCACGCGGGGTCGGGAGCCCGTGGCGATGATGATGTTCTTCCCCGTAATCTTTTTCCCGTCCTTGAGAGTGATCTCGTTCTTCCCTGAAAACGACGCATCCCCCGTGATGAGCTCCGCTTTGTATTTCTTCAACAGGAACGCGACACCCTTGGAGAGCATGTCCGCCGCCTTGCGGGACTTGTCGAACACGCGCGAATAATCGAGCCCCTTCAGGTCCACCTCCACGCCCATTTCCCGCAGGGCGGGAAGGGAGCGGAAGAGCTCGGCCTGGTGGATCAGAGCCTTGGAGGGGATGCAGCCGACGTTGAGGCACACCCCGCCCACCTTGTCGCGCTCGATGACGGCGGCCTTCAGCCCGAGCTGGGCCGCGCGGATGCCGGCCACGTAGCCGCCGGGCCCCGAGCCCATGATGAGAACGTCGAAATCAAAGCCAGCCATTGTGTATCCTCCGTGTGCCGTCGAAAGACTCAGGCAAGAGCGAGCAGCGGATTTTCAAGCATATCCGCCAGCTCCCTGAGAAAGGCGGCGCCAACCGCGCCGTCGATGACCCTGTGATCGCAGGAAAGCGTCACGCGCATCCGCTGCCGGACGACCATTGCGTCGTTTTCCGCCACCACGACTTCCTTGCGCACCGCCCCCACCGCGAGGATTGCGGAGCCGGGCGGGTTGATGATCGCGGTGAACTCGTCGATGCCCGACATGCCGAGATTGCTGATGGTGAAGGTTGCCCCCGCGTATTCTTCCGGCGCGAGCTTGCCCGCCCTCGCCCGCTCGACAAGGTCTCCGAGCTCCGCGTCTATGGCGATGATGCCCTTGCGGCCGCAGTCACGCACGACAGGCGTGATCAGGCCTTCCGGGAGCGCCACGGCAAGCCCGATGTCGGCCGCGGCGTGACGAAGGAACGTGTCCCCGTTCCACGTCGAATTGACTTGCGGATGACGGGCGAGCGTCCTGCCCGCGATGGCCATGAGAAACGCATTGACGGAAAGCTTCTTCTGCCGTCCCCCGTTCATCTTTGCGCGAGCGGCCAGGAGATCGTCCATGCCTGCCGCCACGGTGAGATAAAAGTGCGGGGCGCTGTACATGGACTCGGAGAGCCGCTTTGCGATTATCTTGCGCATCCGTGAGATGGGCACGACCACGTCGCCGGCACCGGGCTGAACAAAGGCAGGCGGGGTCGCCTGCTGCGCGCGGGCGGCGGACGCGGGGAGCTTCGCTATGTCGCGCATCACGATTCTTCCGTCAGGGCCTGAGCCGATGAGGGAGCGGAGGTCGACGCCTTTCTGGGCCGCGACTTTTCGCGCAAGGGGTGAGGACTTGATTCTTCCCGCCGGCGCGGCTGCTTTCAAGGAGGAGGTCGGGACTGAAGCAACGCCGGCAGGCGCGGGTGCAGGCGTCAAGGCCTGCACCGGCGGCGCGGCCGCCCGAGCGGGGGCATGCTCCGCGGCAGGCCCTGATCCAAGCCCTGCCACGATCCCCGATATGTCTTCTCCCGGCTTCCCGACGATGGCGATCACGTCCCCCACTTTCGCCTGCCCGCCCTCGGGCAGCAGGATCTTGAGGAGAGTGCCCTCGGCGGATGATTCGTAGTCCATGGTCGCCTTGTCCGTCTCCACCTCGCAGAGCACATCCCCGCTGGCCACCGTGTCCCCTTCCTTCTTTCGCCATCGGGCAAGGGTGCCGGTTTCCATCGTGGGAGACAGTGCGATCATGAGGATCTTCTCAGACATACAGCACCCGGTGGACCGCCTCGATGATTTTCGCCACCGACGGCTGCGCGGCGAGCTCCAGGGAGTGATTGTACGGCATGGGCACGTCCTCAGAAGACACGAGCTCCACGGCGGCGTCCAGGTCATCGAAGCAGGTGCGGGAGACGAGCCACGCCACGTGCGATCCCACGCTGGCGAAAGGCCACGCCTCGTCCACCACGACGCAGCGATTGGTCTTCACAACCGAGTCATAGATCGTTTTCTCGTCAAGGGGCCGTATGGTGCGCAGGTCCACCACCTCGACCTCGATTCCCTGCGCCGCGAGCGTCTCCGCCGCTTCCAGAACCATGCGCACCGGCTTGGAGAAGCTGACCACGGTCACGTCCTTGCCGGGTCGCTTCACTTCCGCGACGCCCAGGGGTACGAGGTGCTCGCCGTCCGGCACCTCGCCCTTGACCCCGTACATCATCTCCGATTCGAGGAACAGCACGGGGTTGTCGTCCCTGATGGAGGACTTGAGCAGGCCTTTGCCGTCCGCCGGTGTGGAGGGCGCGACCACCTTCAGGCCGGGAAAATGCGCGTAGATGGATTGCAGGGCCTGGGAATGCTGCGCACCCAGATATTCCGCCGGGCCATTGGGTCCGCGGAATACCACCGGCACGCTGAACTGGCCCCCGGACATGTAACGCATCTTGGCCGCGTTGCTGATGATCTGGTCGACGGCCTGCAGGGAGAAGTTGAGGGTCATCCACTCCACGATGGGGCGCAGACCCGCCATTGCGGCGCCGATGCCGATTCCCGTGAATCCTTCCTCGGAGATGGGCGTATCGATGACGCGCTCGGGGCCGTATTTTTCCAGAAGCCCCTGGCTGATCTTGTAGGCGCCGTTGTACTGGCCGACCTCTTCCCCCATGAGGATGACGGCGTCGTCGCGCGCCATCTCCTCGTCAAGGGCTGCCCGAAGCGCTTCCCGGAAAGTGATGAGACTCACGCGAGCACATCCTCATAAAGGGCGGAGGGCTCGGGCTCGGGGCTTTCCTCCGCGAACTTCACCGCATCGTCGCACAACGCCTTGCACTCCGCGTCCATGGCCTCGTACTGGTCCTGGCTGAGAGTGCCGGACTCTTCCATCCGGGATTTCATGATCAACAGGGGATCCTGCTTCTTGTACGATTCCAGCTCCTCGGGGGTCCTGTACTTGGCCGGGTCGCTCATGGAATGGCCGCGGTACCTGTAGGTCTTGATCTCCAGGAACATGGGCGTGGACTCGGTTCTCACCCGCGCCGCGGCCTCCTTGACCTCACGATACACTTCCATCACGTCCATCCCGTTCACCTGCTTTCCCGGGATGCCATAGGAGTGTCCCATGACAACGAAGTCCGTGACCGAGGAGACGCGCCTGAAGTCGGTCCCCATGCCGTACTGATTGTTCTCGCAGATGTAGATGATGGGAAGGTTCCAGATCTTTGCCATGTTGAGGCTCTCGTGAAAGGAGCCCTGGTGGATGGCGCCGTCGCCGAACCAGCACAGCACCAGCCCGCCGTCCTTCCTGTAATGACACTTGAGGGCCACGCCGGTGGCCACCGGGATCTGGGCGCCGACGATTCCGTTTCCGCCGAACATGTGCCTGCCGGCATCGAAGAAATGCATGGAGCCGCCCTTGCCCTTGGAGCTTCCCGTGGCTTTGCCGAAGAGCTCGGCCATGAGCCCCCGGGGATCCATGCCGCAGGCCAGCGCGTAGCCGTGGTCACGATAGGCGCCCACCGTGTAATCACGCGCAAGGTCGATAGCGGAGATGGCGCCCACCCCGGCCGCCTCCTGCCCGATGTACAGGTGGCAGAAACCGCCGATTTTTTTCAGGCCGTACATCTGCGCGGCTTTCTCCTCGAACCGCCGGATGAGGAGCATCTTCCCGAGGAGATCTTTTTCCAAGCGCGCGGACGCGCGCTCCCTCTTCTGGTCGCCCATCCGCGCTCCTTCCCTCAGAAATGGACGACTTCCTTCCTGCCCTGCATCGGCAGGAAGTGCGTCGCCTCTTCTACGACTGTTTCCAGGACAACCAGGTCACGCGCGTCGTGCGCGAGCTTCCAGAAGGTGCGCAGCCGGGGACCGAGCATCTCCAGGACCTCCGCCCGCAGCGAGGGGTTTTCCACCACGTTGATTGCCCCCCGGATGCTGACGATCTCGTCCAGCGTCGGCGTCTGGAACATCCATTCCACCCGCGGGTTCTTGCGTACCTGCACGACCTTGGCGAACCGGGGCGCCGTGATGGCGTAGATGGCGCCCGCCCGTTCCCGAAGGAGGGTCGGCGTGAGCCAGCGCAGGTGAGGGGTGCCGTCCTGGTCCGCCGTGGCGAGCAAGCCTGTCCCATGGGCCTCGATGATGGCCCCGATCCTGTTCATCACCTCGCGGCTGTCCATGCTTCGAAGATAGAATAAACCGGGGCCGCTTTCAAGTTGGCCGACGCGCCGGTAATTCGCTATACTGGCCCGCATGCACGCGCAGCGGTTCATATGGGAGACCCACGGCATTCACGTGGGCACCGGCGCCGACCACCTCAAACACGGCATAGACGACCTGGACGCCGTGGTGGACCGGGCCATCCGGCTGGGCTTCCCGTCCCTTACGCTCATCATCCACTCCCCCCGGCTCACCCGGTTCCGCTACGCGAGCGAGCGGGATACCGCGGTGAAGTTCATCCGCGGAGACGCCTCCTATTTCGATTTCGCCGCCCGGATGAGGGGCCTCCGCGAAAGGTTTGCCGGCCGGATCCAGGTCCGCTGCGGGGTGGAGCTCGAATGGCTGGGGACCGGACTGGGCATGCAATGGAACCGGGCGAAGCTGTTCCAGGCACACGGTGTGGACTTTGTCGTATCCTCGATCCATTTCGCCCCCAATGGCATCCCGTACGACGGCTCTGCCGAGGACACGCGCCTGCTGATCGAGGAGCGGGGAGGCGTGGAGCCTTTCTGGGCGGCCTATTTCGACGAGCTCATCGAGATGGTGGACGCGAGCTGGCAGATGATCTCCGTTGTCGGCCACCTCGATCTGCCCAAGCTCTTCGCCCCGCTGCCGGCGTGCCTCACCGACCTGGACGCGGCCGGCGACGAGACGGCGCGCAGGCTTTCCACCCTGCTGGAGATGATCGCCGAGCGAAACCTCGCCCTGGACGTGAACCTTTCGGGCATCCGCAAAGGGGTGGGCATTTATCCGCACCCCGAGATCCTTCGCCGGGCGCGCGCGTTGGGCATCCCGGTGGCGATTGGCGGGGACACCCACAATCCCGATGATCTTGGACGGGACTATGCGGCGGGTCTCGAGGCGGTGCGCAAGGCGGGGTACCGTTATTACGTCTCGTTCTCCCGGGGCATTCCCGAAAAGCGCTCGCTGCAGGCGGGGAGCGAGGGTCCGTATCACGTCCTCAACCTCGGCATGGAAATGCTGAACCATCGATTTGCGCGTGAGAAGCGATTGGAGATTCCGCACCTCTCGTTCGGGGGGAAATTCAGATCCCTGCAGAAGGAGTTCGCCGAATCCTCTTCTCTCGGGTCTTTCCACGCCATCCGGGTGCGCAAGGAGGAACGATCGGTGACGATCACCGATTCGATGCCGGCCTATGAAGGCGGTGAAATCGTCTGCCTCTTCTCCCATCACAGGGACCTTCCGGGAACCCTCGCCATCCTCCTCAATACGCTTGCCTCCGAAGAGATCAACGTCGAGACCGCGTGGCTGAACTCCCTTCAGGATGGCACGGCCACGGCGTACCTCACCCTGGGCGGGCCTCGAGAACACATCCGGGAAGCGGTTGAGTTCGTGCTAGGCACGGCGGCGGACCGGTTCCTGCGCATCGACACCGACGTCCGCATGCGCCTGCCGCCCCTCAAGCCCGCCCCCGCCTACCTGCTTGAAGTTGACGGCGTCTGGCTGCCGATCCCGGTCTCGCGGCATATGGTGGTCGCCGTCCACGCAAACCGGCCGGGCGTCGTGCTCGTCCTGCTTTCCGCGCTCGCCTCCCGGGGCGTGAACGTGGTCGACCTGCAGCTGGGAGCGCGCGGGGACAAGAACTTCGCGGCCCTGGGCATAGAGGGCGACGAGCGCGACGTGGCGGAAGTGCTGCGCGGGCTCGGGCCTTCCTATTTCGAGGCATCTCAAATCGTACTGGGGAGCACGCTACTATGAAACGCAAGGTGACGGGAAAACAGCAGAACTCCAGGATGTGTTTCGTCTGCGGCCTGAAGAATCCCTCGGGCCTCCGCGCATCCTTCTATGAGCTGGAGGGCGGGGATCTCATGGCCGTTTTCAGGGCGCGGGATGAGCACCAGAGCTATCCCGGCCGGCTGCACGGAGGGATCAGCGCCACGGTCCTGGACGAGACCATCGGCAGGGCCATCCTGAACAGGACCCAGGGCGAGGTCTGGGGGGTGACCGTGGAGTTCACGATGCGATTCAAGAAGCCGGTGCCCATCGACAGCCCTGTTCGGGTCGTGGGCCGGATCGTGAAAGAGGGGTCGCGCTTCTTCGAAGGCACCGGCGAAATCCTCCTGGAGGACGGCTCCGTGGCAGTGGAAGGGCAGGGGAAATACATCAAGATGCCCCTCTCGAAAATCGCGGATCCAGAAAAGCAGGAATGGAAAATCGTCAGATCGCCCGACGACCCGCTGGAGGTCGAGACTTGACAGTCGGGGCCTGACACTGTACTCAGTGTCATTCCGCGCCGCGACACGGTACCCCGTGTCATTTGGTCGACACTGTACTCAGTGTCATTTGGCGCGGCAGAGAGGTGTTGCTTTGCGCAGATCCGCCGTTGTCGTCGTTCTTTCATTCCTCGCCGCGTTCCCAGCCGTTGCCCAGGTCAAGGCCCCTGCGGACGGGCTGTATGCCGAGATAAAGACCGAACGGGGAACCATCACCTGCTCGCTCGAGTTCGAAAAGTCCCCCATGACCGTGGCCAACTTCATCGGCCTCGCGGAGGGCATCCTGAAGACGAACGGGGCGTCGGGAAGGAAGTTCTATGACGGCCTCACCTTCCACAGGGTGGACAAGGGCTTCGTGATCCAGGGCGGCGACCCGAAGGGAGACGGAAGCGGCGGCCCCGGCTACGAGTTCCCGAATGAGGTCCGCGCGGATCTCAAGCACGATGCCCCCGGCGTTCTTGCCATGGCGAACTCAGGTCCCGACACTAATGGCAGCCAGTTCTACATCACAATGGAGCCGGCCCCCTGGCTGGACGGCGGATACAACGTGTTCGGCCATGTCGTGCAGGGTATGGACGTGGTCACCGCCATAAAGCCCGGGGACCACATGATCAGCGTGCGCATCCTGCGGGTGGGCGCGGCAGCGGGCGCTTTTGTGGTGACGCAGCAGAGCTTCGATACCATGGTGGCAGGGGCCCGGTCCGCCGTGGAGGACAAGAAAAAGAAGGACCGGGTGGCGGCCCTGGCAATCATCAAGAAGCAGTGGCCAAAGCTGACCACCACCAAATCCGGGCTCATGTACGAGGTGCTGGCAAAGGGTTCCGGGGCCAGTCCCGCTGCCGGGGCCACAGTCAGCGTGAAGTACAAGGGATTGCTCCTCGATGGACGGGTGTTCGACAGCACGGAATCACGAGGGTCGCCGGTGACCTTCCAGGTGGACAGGGTCATCAAGGGCTGGACCGAAGCTCTCCTCATGATGAAGCGCGGGGAGAAGCGGCGGTTGGTGATCCCGCCCGAGCTCGCCTACGGCGAGCGGGGTTACCCCGGGGTCATCCCGCCGAACGCCTTTCTTGTTTTCGAGGTGGAGCTCGTGGACTTCTGATTTTTGTTGTTGACAGAAGGCCCGGATACCGTATATATATGCATAAGATGAGTACCGGTCTTCACATGAGCGTGCGCATGCAGCAGTCCTGGTGGTGGTGGACCCCGGGGAGGAAACCCAGGTCTGCCTAGGGTGTGACAATATACCAGCAGACCGCAGGCGGTTTCCCTCCCCCTTGAGAGAGAAACTGCCCGCGGTTTTTTATTCGCGGAAAACCCGGGCGATGGCCCGGGTTTTTATTTCCCGCCCCGTCGGGGTGGACGCCAGATCAGTTCGAAAGGAGTCGCGCATGACCGATGACAAAATCTTCCACCTCCCCACAAGGGAGATCCCCAGGAAATGGCTGAACATACAGCCGTCGCTGCCCGAGCCCGTGCCGCCCATGCTCAGTCCCGCGGACGGAAAGCCGGTGCCATTGGAAGCATTCGTGCCCCTGTTTCCCATGGGCCTCCTCGAGCAGGAGGTCTCGCAGCAGCGGGAAATCGCCATCCCGGACGAGGTGCTCAAGGTGTATTCCCTCTTCCGGCCGACCCCGCTCATCAGGGCAAAGTTCCTGGAAGAGGCCCTGGGAACCCCGGCCCTGATCTTCTTCAAGAACGAAAGCGTAACGCCCACGGGCAGCCACAAGCCGAACACGGCCATCGCGCAAGCCTACTATAACAAAAAGGAAGGCGTGAAAAAGCTCGTTACCGAAACCGGGGCGGGGCAATGGGGGAGCGCCCTTGCGTTCGCCGGCGCGCATTTCAATCTCGATATCAATGTCTTCATGGTCCGTGCCTCATTCGAGCAGAAACCCTATCGGAAGATCATGATGGAAACCTACGGCGCAAAGGTGCACGCCAGCCCTTCCAAGGATACGCAGATCGGGAAAAAGATGCTCGAAGACAAGCGCAACTCTCCGGGATCCCTCGGCATCGCGATCAGCGAGGCGGTGGAGGTGGCCGCAACGTCCGGCGGAACCGTGAAATACTCGCTGGGCTCGGTGCTCAACCACGTGCTCATGCACCAGACGGTGATCGGCCTGGAGGCGCGCGCCGTCCTGGAGGACCTCGGTCTCATGCCGGACGTGGTGATCGCGTGCCACGGCGGCGGGAGCAACTTCGGCGGCATCGCCATCCCTTTCATGGAAGACAAGATCTCCGGAAAGCGGAATATCGAGTTCGTCGCCTCGGAACCCCTTGCCTGCCCGTCTCTCAGCAAGGGCATTTATGCCTATGATTTCGGGGACGCGGGGAAGCTGATTCCGCTCGCCAAGATGTACACGCTGGGCCACGGGTTCATCCCGCCCTCCGTGCACGCGGGAGGGCTTCGCTATCACGGCGCGGCGCCAATCGTGTCCCTGCTGAACAGCAAAGGCCTGATCCGGGCCGAGGCCCTGCGGCAGAAGGAGACATTCGAAGCAGCGGTGCTTTTCGCGCGCACCGAAGGGATAATCCCCGCACCGGAGTCCGCGCATGCAATCGCATCTGTCATCCGCGTGGCGAAGAAGTGCAAGGAGACGGGGGAAAAGAAGGTGATCCTTTTCAACCTCTCCGGTCACGGCCACTTCGACATGTACGCGTATGAGCAGTACCTTGCGGGCAAGCTGGAAGACTATGAGTATCCTGAAAAGGAAATATTGAAAGCGGAAAAAGACCTCCCGAAGGTCGGCTGATCCGCCGGGAGAACGCGCACAGGGGCCGCAGGGCAACTGCGGCCCTCACTGTGCCGAGCCTGGCAGCTTTTGCGCCGCAGCCTACGTGCCGAACCTGGCCTTTGCCTGCTCGAACCAGCGGTAGACGTCTTCGAAAAGGTCCAGGTAATCCTCCCGCTTGAGCAGCTCCAATATGTGCGCGGTCAGCTCCTTCGCTTCGACCTTGCGGCCGTGCAGCGTGAGCGGATTCTCCTTCTGCACTTTCCGCGCGAACTGCCGGTACTCCTCGATGATCGCCGCGTCGACCTTCTGCTTCTCGAGAGTCCCCAGAAAGATGCTGTCCAGGTCGATGAGCCACAGGTACACGATGGCCAGGCCGTGGATGACCCGATACTCCTTGTCGGTGAAGATTATGAAAGGGAGCTCGTTGTCCACGATGCGCATTTCCCTGAAATCGAACAGCCCTCCGGGAAACACTCCCTGGGAAAGCGTCTGCGAGTCCACGTGCGCGTCTTTGCCCCCGCGATCGAGGGGATGGAGGCCCGTGATAATGGCGGCGGCTTTATCTTTGACCGTTCGGTACAACGCCTTCTGATCAGCGTCACCCGTGGGCGGGTGGGGGAAGCGCGCGAAGAGCCGCGCCTCGGGATCGGTGGAGAACCAATCGATGATCATCGCGACCGTCTCCCGCGCGAGCCGGGAGTGTTCCACGAACGGCCACCCGAAGCATCGCTCGTTCACCAGGGGGAAGACGATCTTGTAGAGGTTCTTGATGAGAGCCGTTTTCTCATAGGGATCGAAGATCTCGCGTATCCCGTTCCAGATTTCCAGCGGCTGGACGCCCTCGATCGTCTGTATCTCGAAATACAAGCCGCGCACGAACTCGGACAGCCGTGCGTCTATGTGTGTGTCCCCCGTGCTCTCACGCATGCAGGATTTCCCTCCCGTATCCCGGTTCCTCGGTGCCCAATGCCTCTCGCGTTGCGACGAACCACGTGGCCGCGCCCCTGATCCAGGCGGCAGGGGTCGCGCTCTCGCCCGACCGGGCCCGCCGCAGGGCCGGTGCCTTGTCCGCCCCGGCGGCCAGGAAAACAACGCATCGGGAAGTTCTAAGGAAAACCGGGCACAGGGTCAACCGCCAGCCGCGCTCCGCGATTCCCTGCACCGCGGCCGCCTCCCCGGGCATATCAGGAGAGACGGGAACGCGCGCGCCGCCGGGCAGGTGCGCGGTGGCGCCCGGGAAGAGGGAGGCGGTGTGCCCGTCTGCGCCGAGCCCGAGGATGAGAAGGTCGGGGGCGTCCGCGGGGCTGCCCATCAGCTCCCTGACGCGCCGGCCGTACAGCCGGGCGCACTCCACCGGATTTCCCCATCCCGCATCCCACGAGTGAATGGTTACCTCCGGGGCGCCGATCCGGCCCAGAAGCATCTCGCGTGCCATGCCCTCATTCGACCGCGGGTGGCTTCGGTTCACCCAACGCTCGTCCCCGAAGAACCACGCAAGCCTCTCCACGGGGACTTTTCGCGTGCGCAGACCCTCTCCCACGAGCGCATATGTTTCCCTTGGCGTGTCGCCGCCTGCCAGGATGATGCGTGCGTGCCCCCGGGCGGTCAGGGAGTCTTCAATCGTTGAAAGCAGGAGACTGCTCGCCTGCTCGGCAAGAGCACGCGCATCTTCCACGACAAGCGTCTGGGGGAGAGGAGGAGGAAACGCGCCCTCCCGGTCAGGCGTCGGGGCGTCCCGCATGGGCGAGCACCTCCACGAAAACCGGGTCCCGCGAAAGGGTGTCCACTTCCTCCAGGAGGATCTCGCCATCGGTGGGGAATCTGTACGCGCCCTTCTCCTCGCCGCGGGACAGACACCCGCCTTTCGTGCAGCCGATGTCGAGATCCGGCGCCCCGGTGAGCTTGAATGTGACGCGAAATCCTTCCGCAAGAGCGCCCGCCGCGGCATGATCCACGAGGATCTCCCTTCCCAACCTCACCCGAAGCCAGAGAAAGAAGAGAGACGCCTCGAATTCCGATCCTCCGTACAGGCGCACGCTCTGGACAGAGGCGAGGAACGGCCGCATGGCAGGGGGGTCGAACGCGCGCGCGGTCTGTTCGCGAAGCACCCGGCTGCGCCTCCAGGAGAAATCGGAGAGCAGGAAAGCGCCTGCGGTTCTCTGCCTCAGCTCCCACAGGGCGGACAATTCTCCGAGACGCCCGGAGTCGACGAGCAGCTTGTCGATGAGACCCGCGGCCTTCAGGAGGGCGCCTTCCCACGTCCCCTCGTCCGCGCCCAGGCCGTCGGGAATCCAGGCGAAAACCGGCAGGTCGCGTATGAGCAGGGGGGCCCATGCGCCGGGATCCAGGCCCACGGCGTCGTCCCCGCTCTCGATGCGCACCTCCTCGAAACATACCCCGCGGTTCCTCTTGTCGGGAAAACAGCGACCGCTTACCCACACCTCGGTCCGCGGGGCGCGGCGCGCCTTGGTAATGGTGATGATGCGCGCGGGGCGCTTGCCCAGCATGTACTGCAGAGCAGTTTCCGCCGGGTCGGGTTCCCCCGGAGGTATGGCTCCCTCCTGCCTGAAAATGACGAGGGTGAAAAGATTCGTCTTGGTTCCCGACGAGTAGGGATTGGATTCCTTCTCCCGGATCCTGGCGATTTCCTGCTCGATGACGCGCGGGTTCAAAAGGGCGCTCACAGTCTTCTCCACTTCCTTTCCGGGGAGCCCAGGAGCCGCGCCGCGGCCTCCGGCCCCGAGCTTCCCGCGCGGTACATGCAGAGGGCGGGCTCCGTGGTGTGCTCCCATCCCTGGAGGATTTCAGTGATGAATCCCCATGCGGAATCCACCTCGTCATTCCGCATGTAGAGCGTCGAATCCCCCAGCATGGCGTCGAGCAGCAGCCTTTCATATGCGTCGGGAAGGTCGTCTCCGAACGCCGACCCGTATGAAAAATCCATGTTCACCGTCCGCATTTCCGTTGTCGGCCCCGGGATCTTGGAATTGAATCCCATGGTGATTCCCTCCTGCGGCTGGATGCGGAAGGTCAGGACGTTGGGCGGCGTGCCGGCAGGGTCCCGGTCCGCGAAGAGCAGCAGCGGGGGCTGCTTGAAATGAATGGAAATCTCCGTGGTGCGCCGCGACAGCATCTTGCCCGTCCGAAGAAGAAACGGCACCCCTGCCCAGCGCCAGGATTGCAGGGAGACGCGCAAGGCGGCGAATGTCTCGGTGTGCGAGTCTGGATCGACTCCCTCCTCTTCCCTGTAGGAAAGAGCCTCCTCGCCGTCCATGATGCCCCGCTCATACTGGCCCCGCACCGTCTCCGTGCGCACGAGCCCGCCGGTGATGGGCACAATGGATTTCAGCACTTTCACCTTTTCATCGTGGATGCTGTCGGGATCGAGGTCAACCGGCGGCTCCATTGCCACGAGTGAGAGAAGCTGCAGCATGTGGTTCTGCATCATGTCGCGGAGGGCGCCCGCGCTCTCGTAGTAACGGCCCCGGGTCCCGACGCCGATCGTCTCCGCCATGGTGATCTGCACGTGGTCCACATAGCGTTTGTTCCAGACAGGCTCGAAGATGCCGTTGCCGAACCGCATCAGCATGATATTCTGCACCGTTTCCTTGCCCAGATAGTGGTCGATACGGTAGATCTGGTCCTCGGGGAAGGTCTGGGAGATGCGCTCATTGAGCGCCCGCGCGCTCTGCAGGTCACGCCCCAGCGGTTTCTCTACAATGATACGGGAGAAGCCGCGGGACTGGTCAGCCAGGCCCGCCGCCCCAACGCGCTCGAGAATGACCTGGTAGGCGTCCGGAGGCGCCGCCAGGTAGAAGATCCTGTTGGCGGGATCGGGGTACTTCTCCTCTATTTCCGCATAGCCTTCGGAGGATTCGAATGAGGAGCGGATGAATCCGACCCCCTGCGCGAACGAGTCCTTCAACTCCGCATCCGCACCGGGTGAATCTTCCGCATCCAGCATCTTCCGCACGAGCGCGCGAAAGGTCGTCGTGTCCCACTCCCGGCGAGCAAAACCGACGATCCTGACCCCGGTAATTGCCCCCTTGATGTACAGGGAGAAGAGGGCGGGAATGAGCTTGCGTCGGGTGAGATCGCCGCTGGCGCCGAATATCACCAATGTCAACGGCTGCGGCTCCCGGGGCAGCCCCAGCCCCGCGAGCAGCGGGTTCTCCTGCATGGCAGAAAATGGTACATAATTGGCCGCATGGAGACAAGCCCGGGCATCATCAATCCGTGGAACGGAGCACCGATCCGCATGGTCGAACGCACCTCTTCGACCATGGATGACGCGCGTGAGCTCGCGCGGGCGGGCTGCCCGAGCGGCACCGTCGTGGTCGCGAGTTACCAGGAGAAGGGGAGAGGGAGGGTGCCGGGCCGTGTCTGGAGCTCCGCGCCCGGAGAGAGCCTGCTCGCAACAGTGGTGGTGAACCTTCTGGAAACCGTTTTCCCCCTCCAGCAGCTATCCCTGCGCGCGGGGGTGGCCGCGGCGCTCGCCGTGGAGGAAGCGGCCGGCATCGCGCCGCGGATCAAATGGCCCAACGACCTGGTGTTCGACGGGCGGAAATTCGCCGGCCTCCTGTGCGAAGCCCATGGCGACGTTGGTCTCATAGGGCTCGGTGTGAATCTCACGCAAACCGCGTTTCCGCCCGAGCTCGCCGGATCCGCGTGCTCCCTCCTTCAGGCGAGCGGCCGCGTGGTGGCGCGTCTTGCGCTGCTCGCCGCCCTTCTGGCCCGGCTGAAGGATGCGCTGACCGACCCCGGGTGGCGGGAGAAGCTGCAGGCGCGGCTTTACGCGCGCGGGAAGCAGGTGAGCGTGGATCTCCTGGGATCGGGTCGGCGAGCATCGGGGATTCTGAGCGACGTGGACGAGCAGGGCAGGCTGGTTCTTCGGCTTGGGGACGGCAGTCTTCAGTGCATCGAGCAGGGTGAGCTCAGGACAGATTGACGATCGGCCAGCCGCGGCGGCGCGCGATGCGGCGCAATCTGAAGTCCGGATTCACGGCCACCGGCCGGCCGACCTCCTCGAGGAGGGGGAGGTCGTAGATGCTGTCCGAGTAGAAGGAGCATTCCGAGGCGGCCACTCCTTCAGAGGCAAGGTACGCGAGCACCCGGTTCTTCTTTTCCCTCCGGAACATGGGCGTGCCGGCGATCCGCCCCGTGCAGACCCCATCCTCGAATTGCAGGGTTGTGGCGAGGATCCCGTCCACGCGCAGGTGCGCGGCAAGGGGCGCGACGATGAAGTCGAGGGAGGACGTGGCGAGTATCACGCGCCGTCCCTCGGCGCGCCGTTGTCGAACGAGTATCACGGCTTCTTCGAACAGATCCCCTTTCAGCCAGCCCTCGAAGCTGTCCTGCGCGATCTTTTCCAGCGTCGAGTGCGGGATTCCACGAAGATAGGGGAATCCCTCCTCGTAATCTCTTATCCTGAACAGGCCCAGCTTGTACGTCAGCGAGTACCACGGCACCACGAGGAGGAGCCGCAGGGGGAGCACTTTCCTGCGCATCGCAAGCCCCACGAACCTCGTGCCGGAGGATCGCCGTGTAAGAGTGTGATCGACGTCGAAGAAGTCGATGCCGGGCATCGTCAGGCGTCATCCAGTCCGAGGAGCAGAGAAAAGGTCTCCCGCTTTCCGCCCAGCACGGCGGCGGGCACGGGCGCGTAGCTGCCGAATGGATTCATCTCCAGGAACCGCCCGCCGCGCGCCTTCACGACCCGGAAGAAGGGGATTCCCCATCGCTTTCCGTCGCGTGCAGAGAATTGCAGGTGGATGAATCCGCCGTCCGCGCGCGCGATTCTGTGGGCGGCGCCCGGGAGGAGGACCCATCCGCTTTTCTCCGCCAAAGTGATGGTGGCCGCGCTTTCGTCCGGAGCGGTTGCCTGCAGGGTGATGGTTCCTCCCTTCGGCAGCGCGGCAAGCGTGATGGCAAGAGGAGCGTACTCCTCCACAATGCGCCCGGCGGCAAGACGCGGGTAGTTGATCTCCGCCGTGACCGAAAGCAGGGGGGAGTCATTGCAGAACATGTACTCGATGCTGAGGGCGGTCCCGTCCTCCCCTTCGATGCCGAGCTCCTCCCGCAGTCCGGTGCCGTTTTCTCCCTCGAAGGAAAAGGAGCTCAGGGTCCGAAAGAGTGTTGTCCTGCCCTGCATCCTGAGGTACGAGAGGGCCGTCCGGGGGGGCAGGAGCCAGCTTCCGCGCCGCGTGATGCCGCAGAACCTGCCGCCTGACAGCTTGACGTCGAAATCACTGCCCGCCAGTGCCACGTCCCCCAGCATGTGCGCGACCAGCCGCAGGCGATTGGGGGATTGCTCCTCCACGGCCTCCGCCTCCCCCGCCGGCACATCCGCCCGGGCGAGCGTGGAGAGAAGGTCCTGGTACTCTTCCGTCTTTTTCCTCTTCCTCTTCGCGAGCCCCGCCGTTGCTTTCAGCCTGGCGCGAAGGACCGAGGCGGGGAAGAGCGACCAATCCGCGCACGGGGAAGGGCGGGAAGTCGAAGCGGGAGACGATGAAGCGGATGATTCAGCGATAAGGGAGAACGCAAAGCTGTCGGACCCCAGAAGAGGGCTGATGAGCTCCTCCGTCACCTGCTCCAGCGGGCCCGTCTTGGCAAGCCCCGAGAGATCGAGCAGCACAAAAATGTCTGCCGAGGAGGCGATGAGCCGGCGCACGGTGCGGTAGTCAGGGTCCGCAGGGCTGGTGGCCGCCACGCTCAGCCGGATGGCGTGGAAAAACCCGTCGCTGCAGGCGCCCAATGCGCGGGTGGGGGCGTGACTGATGCCGACGAGGGTGAACCCCCGGTCCGCGTACAGCTTCAGCGCACCCGGGCGCACCAGATCGGGCACCCGGGGAATGAGGACGTGGGTGCGGAGATTCAACACATCGGTGAGTCCTGTCCCCCATGGATTCTTAAGACCCCACGAGAGCTCTTTCTCCAGCTCGTCGAGATTGAGAAGGGGATGGCAGGCTCCCGAAAATCCCATTGAAGCGAGCGCGTCTCCGCTCCGCTCGATACGGTCATGAAGGGACTTCGCAAGGGAGGCGCGCTTGCGCACCGGCCCGTCCGGGGGAAAGGCAGGAAGGTTCCAGTGCACCCTTTGCCTGTCGAGCCTGGTGAAGAGATAGTCGCACCAGAGGGGGGCGTCCTCCCACGATCCGGCGTCCCACTGGAATCCCAGGCACACCCGCCTGCCATTCCGTCTCTTCATCCTTTCTTTTGTATCAGAGCAAGGCCAGAAGCGCAACCTCGCCGAATCGCAAAAATACCACTTGATGAATTCTGACTCTTTCTGTATCTTAGCAGCAAAAGCGACAGACACGCTCAAATAACTCGCGCGTGAAGAAACTTAACTCTGAGAGAAGGAAAGGGAAGAGAAATGGCCAAACAACTCCGTTTCGACGAGGATGCTCGACAGAAACTCCTGCGGGGCGTAGAGAAAATGTCCACGGCGGTCAAAGTGACCCTGGGTCCGAAGGGCAGGAACGTCGTGCTGGACAAGAAATTCGGCGCACCGACCGTCACCAATGACGGCGTCACCATCGCAAAGGAGATCGAGCTGGAGGACCCGCTGGAGAACATGGGCGCCCAGCTCCTGAAGGAAGTGGCCACGAAAACCAATGACGTGGCGGGCGATGGGACCACAACGGCGACGGTTCTGGCGTACTCCATGATCAAGGAAGGTCTGAAGTCCGTTGCCGCCGGCATCAACCCCATGGATATCAAGCGGGGAATCGCCCAGGCGGTGGCCATCGCGGTGGAGGACATCAAGAAGAACTCGAAGGACATCAAGGAAAAGGACGAGATCTCCCAGGTGGCGGCCATTTCGGCCAACAATGACCACGAAATCGGAAACCTCATTGCGGACGCAATGGAAAAGGTCGGCAAGGACGGCGTCATCACCGTCGAGGAATCCAAGAGCATGGACACCAACCTCGAGGTGGTGGAAGGAATGCAGTTTGACCGGGGGTTCATCTCGGCCTACTTCGTCACCAACCGCGACACCCAGGTTGCGGTTCTCGAGAATCCGTACATCCTCATCCACGACAAGAAGATCTCGGGCATGAAGGACCTGCTTCCCATGCTGGAGAAAATCGCGCAGAGCGGCAAACCTCTGCTCGTGATCTGCGAGGAAGTTGAGGGAGAGGCCCTGGCCACCCTCGTTGTCAACAACCTCCGGGGCACTCTTTCCGCGTGCGCGGTCAAGGCCCCCGGCTTCGGTGACCGCAGGAAGGCCATGCTGGAAGACATTGCGATCCTTACCGGCGGCCAGGTGATCGCCGAAGAGCTGGGCCTGAAGCTGGAGAACGTCGAGATCAGCCAGCTCGGGCGCGCCAAGCAGGTGAAAGTGGACAAGGAGAACACCACGATCATCGAGGGCGGCGGCAAGCAGAAAGACATCAAGGACCGGATCGCCCAGATCAAGGTCCAGATCGACGAGACAACCTCGGACTACGACCGTGAGAAACTCCAGGAACGGCTCGCCAAGCTGGCGGGCGGCGTTGCCGTCATCAACGTGGGCGCGGCCACCGAGGTCGAGCTCAAGGAGAAGAAGCACCGGGTCGAGGACGCCCTGTCTGCCACCCGCGCGGCCATCGAGGAAGGGATCGTGCCGGGCGGCGGAGTCACACTTGTGCAGGCCGCCAAGGCGCTCGAGAAGGTCGACGTGTCCGCCTTCACCCAGGAAGTGAAGGTCGGGTTCAACATCGTGAAGCGCGCGCTGGAGGAGCCCCTGCGCCAGATCGCGCAGAACGCCGGCATGGACGGATCGATCATCGTGGACCGGGCAAAGAACGAAAAGAAGGGCATGGGCTTCGACGCCCAGGCCATGGAGTGGACCGACATGGTAAAGGCGGGGATCATCGACCCGGCCAAGGTCACCCGCTCCGCCCTGCAGAACGCGGCATCGATCGCAGGGATGCTCCTTACCACTGAATGCATCATCACCGACATCCCCGAGAAGAAGGATTCGGCCATGCCGGGCGGCGGTGGCGGCGGCATGGGTGGTATGGGAGGAATGGGCGGCATGGGGGGAATGGACTAAGGCGCCGCGGTACTCCGCGGATTCAGGGCGCCGCGGTACTCCGCGGATTCAGGGCGCCGCGGTGCGGAGTACCGCTCTGGCCGCTCGGAGCGGACTCCGTCCGCTGTGGGCGTCCAGTACCCCGCGGATTCTCGCCCCGAACGCAGACGTTTGAAAATGGGCCGCCCCGCGATTCGGGAAGACCGACGCGGGGCGGCTTTTTCAATGGGGGCCATTCCATGGGGGCCATTCAAATGAAGAACACGCGCCTGCTTGTGTCTGCATCCGCAATTGCATTTCTGCTTGCCGCAGGGACCTGCAGCGGCCTGGAGACCCCGCTCTCCCGGACCGATTTCGTTCTCTGGACAAGCTGCACGGTAACTCTCTTCGACCACGCGGAACAGGCAAACCTCGATGCGGTATTCGACAGGCTGCACCAGATCAACGATCGCCTGAGCGTGAATATTCCCGAAAGCGAGCTGGACGCGGTCAGCGCCGCCGCCGGCCGGACAGCCGTGCGCGTCACCGATGATGTGTTCTTCGTCATCAAGAAGGCGCTCCGGCTTTCCGCGCTTTCCGATGGCCTTTTCGACCCGACCGTCGGGCCCCTCATGAAAGTGTGGAGCATGAACACTGAGGAGGGTCACATTCCCGCACCGGCGGACATCGCCCGGGCCCGCAGTCTCGTGAACTGGCGCGACGTGGTGATGGACGACTCAGCGAAAACGATCTACCTGAGGCGTCCAGGCATGAAGCTCGACGCGGGCGCGGTCCTGAAGGGATTCGCGGCGGATGAGACCGTCCGCATCCTTGCATCGCGCGGCGTGAAGTCCGCCATGATCGACCTGGGCGGCAATATTTTCGCCATGGGCTCGAAAATCGACGGGAGCCCCTGGCGGATCGGCCTCCAGAACCCCGACAGCGAGCGGGGGAGCTCGTTCGGCACCATCGGGGTCATCGACAAATCGGTTGTCACGTCCGGAGTGTACGAGCATTTTTTCATCCAGAACGGAAAACGATACCACCACATCATGGATACGCGCACGGGTTATCCCGTCGACAATGGCCTTGTCGCCGTCACGGTGATCTCCGGCTCGTCGATCGATGCGGACGGCATTGCCACGACTCTTTTCTGCCTGGGCCCGTCTCGGGGCCTGGCTCTTGCGAACACCCTTGGCGTCGATGCACTCCTCGTCAGCGCCGACCACAAAATCTACGCAACGGAGAAAGCAAGAAAGATGCTCACTATTACGGATTCGGGCTTCACCTTCGCTGCCCCGTAAAATCGGTTGCTTGCACAACCAGGGCCTATCTGTCAGGATTGCCGCATGCGCCGGCAGGACTTCATCTTCTGCATCGGTTTCGAAGGCAGCACCGCGATCATTGACGGCAGGCTGCTCCGAAGGTACGGCTCGCGTTCGACCCGCGAGCTGGCCGAAGCGGGATTCTTCAAGCAGGCGCTCAGCTCCGCCATCTTCAGCGGCAGCCCCCAGGAGCTCGAAGAGGTGCTCGCGCTTTTCAACAAGGGTGTGCGGACCCCCGTGGGGTCGGTGGAGGAGCTGAAGAGGATATTCAGCGTTTTCGGGGTTCCCGAAGGCGTGAAGAAGGTCAAGCTCGTCTGAAGGGGCCGTCGTGGAGCTGACCCGTGAAGAGCTCCTCCAGCGCCTGAGGCTTACCCCGCGCGAGCTGGAAGAGTGGACGGAAAACGAGCTTCTTGCCCCTCTTTCTGGCCGCGGGGACCTGTTCCCCGAGTCGGCCATCGAGGAAGGGGAGCTGATCAAGAAGTTCTGCTCCCTGGGCTACGCGCTTCCCGAAATCCAGAAGATCAAGCGAAGCGTCGGGCTTCCCATAAAAGACGACAAGGGACGGTACGCCTCGCGCAGTGATTTTCTCACCATCGGCGAGCTTGCCGAGAAGAGCGGAATCAACGTCCGGACGATCAAGTTCTGGGAAGAAAAGGGGCTGATTGCGCCCCATCGGCGCACCGAGGGAGGCTTCCGCCTCTACCGGCCCGGCGACGTGGTGCTGCTCACCTTCATCAAGGACCTGCAGGCGTTCAACTATACCCTTGCGGAGATCGGCAACATCCTGCGGCTGGCCGGCCCCGACCTGGGCGCAACGGATGCCGACCTGGCGGATATGCCCCTTGCCGAGATCGAGAAGACGGGAGCAGCCCTGGAATACCTGATCGAGCGCATGCGCGAGGTCCGGGACGCCTCTTCGCGCGTCGAGACTGTTTTTTCGCGCCGGCTGCGAGTCGTTTCCCGGATACTCAGGATCAAGAAACGGACGTAGACGGCAAGGCGGCGCTCCTGTTGACGCTCGCTCCGGCTTCATGCTATGGTTGCGCGGTTATTTATCTTCATTTTAAGGACACCATATGACAGCAATATCCAATCTACTCCCCCAGTTGCTCGGTATGCCGGACGGCGCCGGCGGGGGCGGGGCGGCGGGCGGGGGAGGCGGCACGCAGCTCGTCACCATGCTCGTGACCTTCGGCCTCATCATCGTCGTTTTCTACTTTCTCGTGATCCGTCCGCAGAATAAGAAGCAGAAGGACGCGAAGAAGATGCTGCAGAGCATCACGAAGGGCGACAGGGTGGTCACGATCGGCGGTTTGCACGGCTCCGTGGAATCGGTGAAGGAAGACGCGGTGGTTCTCAAAGTCGACGACAACGTGAAGCTCAAGTTCTCCAAGAGCGCCGTCGCCCAGGTCCTCGAACGCAAGGGTGAATCGGGAGATTCCAAGGAGCAATAGATTTCATGAAAAAGCGGTACCGATTCCTCATCATTCTTGCCGTCATAGCGGTCGGCTTTTACTTCGTGTGGCCCTCGATCCGGTGGTATTTCCTGACGCCGCAGATCGACAAGGACGTGGCGGAAAGCTCGCGCAACCAGATAAAGGTGTACGCGCGGGAACGGGCGGACGAGGCCATCAAGAAGCTCGTGGCCATGAACGCGGCCGATCCCCTGCCTGTTGAATACTCCTTCCTGGTCCCCAAGGCCAGCGCGCGCTACAAGACAGCGAACAGGAGCACCCCCTCCGCGTGGAAGGTGCAGGACGTCCTGCAGGCATACTCGAGCCGCGCGGATATCGTGACTGATGCGGAGACCTGGTACCGGACCCAGATGTTCGCGCTCAAGGACCTGAAAAACCAGACCATGCAGCTCGGTCTGGACCTTCGCGGCGGCATGTACGTCACCATCCAGGTCGATTATGCCGCTTTCGAGAAGACCAACCAGACAACGCTCTCCGGCACGCAGCGTGACGACAAGATGAAGACAACGCTGGAGGTATTGCGGAACAAGATCGACCAGTTCGGACTCACCGATCCGTCCATCCGGACGCAGGGAAACGACAAGATCATCGTCGAGATCCCCGGTACGTCTGACCCTGAGACTGTCAACAGGTTCATCATGGGCAAGGGGTCGCTCACGTTTCATATCGCGGACACGGACGCCCTGCAGAAAGTCAAAGAGTACGCGGCGGCAAACCCCGGCGTGCTCCTGGACGCTGCGGGGAATATCAAGGACACGGGAGTGCTCAGCGTGATCCCCAAGGGCGACGCTCTGCGCGGCAAGTTCGACAAGGACTCCTACGGCCTGGACCAGATGATAGGCTTCACTGTCATCAAGGAAGAGGTAGGGTTGAATGGAGCGGAGATACGAGGGGCTCAGGTTGCGCGGGACCCGGTCACGGGCCAGCCGACGGTCATATTCAATCTCACCCCCCAGGGCGGGGAAACGTTCTATAAGCTCACCAGCGCCAACGTGGGAAAGGTTCTGGCGGTCGCACTGGACAACAAGGTCAAGGCGGAGGCCACCATCAGGGAACCCATCCGCGACCAGGTGAGTGTCAGCGGGTTCAAGGCGGAGGAAGCCGCCGACCTTGCGCTCACTCTTCGTACGGGCTCCCTGCCCGTGCCGCTGGAGATCATCAGCCAGCAGCAGATCGGCGCGTCCCTGGGACAGGACGCGATTGGCCAGGGCCTCAAGGCGAGCGCTCTCGGGCTCACTCTGGTATTTGCGTTCATGCTGGCGTATTACCGTCGAGCAGGTCTGAACGCCATCCTGGCCAATATCCTCAACCTCTACCTCATCGTGTCCATCCTTTCCGTATTCGGCTTCACCCTCACACTGGCCGCAATCGCGGGCCTCGTGCTCAACGTCGGCATGGCTGTGGATGCCAGTGTGCTTATTTTCGAGAGGATGAAGGAGGAGATGCGGCTGGGCAAGACGACGCAGGCCGTGGTGAAATCCGGATTCGAGCGTGCGTTCCTGGCAATCGCGGACTCGAATATCACCACGATTATCGCGGCATTGGTACTGACGCAGCTCGCAAAGGGCAGCATTCAGGGCTTCGCGGTGACCCTCGCGGTCGGCAACGTTGCGACCCTGTTCTCCGCGGTCTTCGTTTCCCGGCTTATTTTCGACTTCAACGTGGAGGTGCTCAAGGTCAAGAAGATCTGGGTCACCTGGAGTAGGATCGCATGAAGAGAGTCATCCAGTTCTCGAGGGCGCGCTATTTTTTCTTTGCCTTCTCCCTGCTCCTCGTCCTCATCGGCGCGGTGGGATACATCGTCAATCACGGGTTCAACCTCGGTGTCGACTTCAAAGCGGGTATCGCGCTTCAATTCCAGGTGGCGCCGGCAAGCTTTACGGTCCAGTACAACGGGCCCGACAAGGCGGAGATCTCGATCCCCGCGGGTGAGGAAGCCCTCACCTCCGCGGGTGACATAATTATCACAATCACGAGCGCAAAGGACGGTTCGAAGAAGGCCTTCCCCTTCCGATACTCCAGCTTCGCCAGCGTCCGTGATCTCACGGCCGCAGTCAGCAAAGTCCCCGGCCTCGCTGTGGAGCAGGTGGGGAACATGGACGCGGTCCCCACCGAGCTTCTGCCGCTGACCAGGCCGCAAGACATCGCGGGCAAGCCCGCATATATCAACCTTTCACCGGGACCGGGCCGTGGCGTCCAGACGGACCTGCCCGACATGCGCGCGACCCTCGCGCCAATGGGACAGGCCGAGCTCCAGGTCGTAGGTGCTCCGGTCAACCAGGAGTTCATCACGCGCCTCGAGGCCAAGACCGAGGACCCGACCTTCCAGACCACCACGGAAAACAACTTGCGGAAGGTGCTGGAGTCGAAATACGGGGTCGGCCAGGTCATCCTGAAGAGCACGAACTTCATCGGCCGCCGCGTGGCCCAGAGCCTCGGCACGCAGGCCATCTGGCTGGTGTTGATCGCAGTGGCCCTGATCCTCGTCTACATGATGTTCCGGTTCCATCCGCCCATTTACGCGGTGGCGGCAATAATCGGCATCATGCATGACGCGCTCGTCATGCTGTCCTTTGACGCGGTGTTCAGGGTGGAAATAGACGCCGCAACCATCGCGGCAGTCTTGACCATCCTCGGCTACTCGATTAATGACACAATCGTCATCTTCGACCGGGTGCGTGAAAACAAGAACCTGATGCGGGGCACTCCCCTGCGGTCCATCCTGGACACGAGCGTCACCCAGACCCTGAGCCGGACATTTATCACTTCCGGCGCTACCCTGCTCACTGTGATTGCGCTGTTCCTTCTCACGAGCGGATCGCTGAAAAACTTCTCCCTCAACATGATCGTGGGTATCGTCGAGGGAACCTATTCAACGTTCATCTCCTCGTTCATCGTTCTCGAGTGGACCAAGATGATGGACAGGCGGCACAAGAAGCGGGAGATGGACAAATACGGCATCGGGAGCGCGGCCGAACCCCTGCAGCAGAAGACGGCGGAGATGGATGCCGTTGAGGTGGAGGCCGAGGTCGAAGGCGATGATGAAGGCGAGCCGGAAGGGCTCGTCCCCGAGCCTGTCGGCCTTTCCGGTACAGTCCCCGGGGCCCCGTCACCAGACGCCGGACAACCGATGCCGGTGCCCGCCGGGCAGCAGGTGCCCGCGGCGCAACCGGCTGCGCCGCAGCCGGTTGCGGCACAACAGGCGCAGCGCGCTCCGGGAAATGTCATGTCGTTCCCCGGGCAGTCGGGATCTCGCAAGAACAAGAAGCGCAGGAGGCGGCACCACTAGACCGTCATGAAGCTCCTCTGCCTTTCTGACATCCATGGAGAGGGCGCGGGGCTGAAGGATGTGCTTCTCCGCGATGCGCCCGGCGTGGACCTGGTTGTCGTTGCAGGGGACCTTACCCACCTGGGGGGCTATGCAGAGGCGGAAGCAATACTCGCCCCCCTGCTCGCGCCTGGAATCCCCCTTGTTGCCGTGGGGGGAAACATGGACCGGGACGGCGCGCGGCGCTGTCTCGATGAAAAGGGAATCAACATCCACGGCCGTGGAATCGTACGCGAAGGCGTTGGATTCATAGGCCTGGGAGGCGGAACTCCTTCTCCCTTTGGCACCCCGTGGGAAATAACTGAGCTCGAGGCCGGGAAGGTTCTCGCCTCAGGGCTGCCCGGCATCGCGCAGGCCCCTTACAAGGTGCTCGTGTCCCATTCGCCTCCCCGGGGCACAAAGCTCGACCGAAGCTTCACCGGCCTGCACGTGGGATCCGAGGCGGTGCGGGAGTTTCTCCTTGCCGGAGCCGTGGACCTCTGCATCTGCGGGCATATCCACGAGTCCGCGGGAGAGGACACGCTCGGCCGGGCGCACTGCGTGAATATCGGGCCGTTCAAGAACGGAAGCTACGCCCTTGTCAGCATCGACACTACCGGGGCACGGGTCACATGGAGGAAGGTATGAATCTGAGCGCGCTCTCCGCTGTCGCAAACAGCGTCCGTTCCCTGGCCATCGACGCCGTGGAGAAAGCCAAATCAGGCCATCCGGGCCTGCCGATGGGGTGCGCGGAGCTGGGCGCGCTCGTCTATGGCGAGCTGCTCAACCACTGGCCGGGGGACCCCCACTGGATCAACAGGGACAGGTTCGTGCTCTCGGCCGGACACGGCTGCATGCTGCTGTACTCGCTCCTGCACCTCTCCGGATACGAGCTCGCCCTCGATGATATCAAGAGCTTCCGCCAGCTCGGCTCCCGCACTCCGGGACACCCCGAATGGGGGATGACACCGGGCGTTGAGGCCACAGGCGGGCCGCTGGGACAGGGGCTTTCAAATGCAGTGGGCATGGCAATTGCCGAGCGCATGCTTGCGTCGAGGTTCAACACGTCGACGCGTGCCGTGATCGACCACTTCACCTACGTCCTGGCAAGCGACGGCGATATGATGGAAGGCGTGGCATCAGAGGCTGCATCCCTCGCCGGCCACCTGGGGCTGGGCAAGCTCATCGTCTTTTATGATTCCAACAGCATCACCATAGAGGGCTCGACCGGGCTGGCCTTCTCGGAAAACGTGCTCAAGCGGTACGAGGGCTATGGCTGGCTCACCCTGTCGGGCAGCATGTATGACGTCGAAGGAATTGCGGCCATGGTGGCGCAGGCGAAGAAATCCCCTGACAGGCCCACGATCATCCAGCTTACCTCCGTGATCGGGAAGGGCGCTCCCACGCGCGCGGGAACAGCCAAAGCACACGGCGAGCCCCTCGGGCCTGAAGAGGCGGCGGGCGCAAAGAAGGCGATCGGCGTGCCTGATGGCTGCCAGTTCTACGTCTTCCCGGAGGCCGAGGCATATTTCAAGGACAAAAAGCCCGGCTGGAAGACTCAATACGAGCAGTGGAAAAAGACACTCGAATCATGGAAGAAAGAAAATCCCGATCTCGCGAAGGACTGGGAGAAGTACTTCGGCGGGGGCTACGATCTTTCCGCAATCGCCATGCCGGCTTTCAAGCCGGGGGACAGCGTCCAGACCCGCGCAGCCAGCGGCCAGGTGTTGAATGCCATCGCGAAGGGCGTGCCGAACCTCATTGGCGGTTCCGCAGATCTCGCCCCTTCCAACAACACCAACCTCAAGGACATGGGAGATTTCAGCAGGGCGAACCCGCAGGGGAGAAACTTCCACTTCGGGATCCGCGAGCACGGCATGGGCGGCATATGCAACGGCATCGCTTACCACGGCGGGCTCCGTCCCTTCTGCGCCACTTTCATGGTCTTTTCCGATTACATGCGCCCGTCCATCCGCCTGGCCGCGCTATCGAAGCTGCCCGTCATTTACATTTTCACTCATGACTCGGTCTTCGTGGGTGAGGACGGACCCACGCATGAGCCGGTGGAACACCTTGCCGCGCTGCGTGTCATTCCCAACCTGCTTCTCCTGCGCCCCGGCGACGCCGAGGAAACCGAGATGGCATGGCGAATGGCGTTCGAGCGGAAGGATGGTCCGACCGCGCTCGCTCTCACTAGGCAGGGAATCGTCGTGTATGCCAAGGCTGATTCCGAGTGGCGGAAAACCATCCGGCAGGGAGCGTACATCGCCAGGGACTGCGACGGAGCACCCGATGTCGTCATCATCGCAACAGGCTCCGAGGTCTCCGCCGCGTTGCAGGCTGCCACCGCGCTTTCGGACCGCAAAGTGCGCGTGGTATCCATGATCTCCCGCGAGCTCTACACCGCCCAGCCTGCCCGGTTCCGCTTGTCGCTTGTGCCGGCAGGGTCGAGAAAGGTCGTTTTCGAAGCGGGCGTGACACAGGGCTGGAAGGGGCCGTTCGACGATGACACGCTCGTCGTGGGCATCGACAGGTTCGGCGAGTCAGGGCCGTACCAGAAGGTCGTGGAGCACCTCGGCATCACTGCCGGTGCTTTGGAGAAGAGAATCCGGGACTGGAAGTAGGGGGGCTGCTTTCGTCCGTCCCTGGCCTCGGCCGCCCTCGACATCCCTGTCTACGGCGGCTATACCCGGCGTGAGCTCGCCGCGCGTTTCAATCGCTGGATCCCCTCTGAGGCGTCGATACGCCGTGAGATTGCTTCCCCCTCGGCCACCACGGCGTCCCTGAATCGGCGCAAGGCATCGCCGACCGTTTGCTTCTTCCGCCTGCTGGTATTCTTCACGAGCCCGTACAGGAAATCGCATATTTCCGGCGCCCCGGAACGCAGATTCATCCTGCGGATATTCTGCTGGTAGCTCTCCAGGATCGTCGGATTTGCCGCCAGCTTTGCCAGGAGAGTCGCCAGGTGCGCCGGGGTGCGCGTGAGCCATCCGAGCTTGTTGCCGATGACCCAGCTTGTCGTCTCTTTCTCATTGGCGAGGAAGCTGGAGATGATGAGGGGTCGCCCCTGCACGAGGGTCTCGAACACCTGGTTGGGCCCTGACTTCCCTACGACGACATCGGCAGCGCTTATATATTCCGCGACGTTTGTGACATAGCCCCTTACGTTGATCTGCAGCGCACCCGTGGCGCCTTTCGCCAGGGCCTCGATATCGGTCCGCAGCCGCTCGTTGCGGCCACAGATGACAACTGCCTGGATGGCGAGACCTCTTTGTATGAGAGTGGCCAGGATCTTCTTGACCGGGCCCACACCTTCCGCGCCGAAAAAGAAAAGGACGGTGAATGGCTTCTGCGCAAGCTCCAGCCGCCGTCGAAGCACCGTGCGGGACTCCCTGTGGGGAGAGAAGCTGGGCTTGATGGGAAACTGAAACACTTTCACCTTGCGAGCCCAGATTCCCTTTTCTATGATCTCGTCACGCGATTTGCGGGAGAAAACCATGCTCCAGTCGAAGACGGGTGAGAACCAGATGTAGTGCGAGTCGAATGGCTCGGGATTAAGCACAACGGAGACCGCATCGAGCTGTCCCACCTGCTTCAACAGCTCGAGGTAGTGCGTGAAGGTGAAATAGGTGGACACAACGAGGTCGGGACGCTCCCGCTCCAGGTAGCGGACAAACTTCGGCAGGATTGTAATGCCGAGGATTCTATCGATGATTTTGATCATGAAAGGATTGTCCGCGCCCCGATAGAAGGCATTGATGAGCGGAGGGTAGCGAAGCGCATTGTTCCAGTAGAACTTGTACAGGTATCGGAGGAAGCTCGCACCCAGTGCAATGCCCAGGTTCACGACACGGACATCGAGGTCCTTGTAGCCCAGGATGTCGAATTGTTCCTTGAGCGCCACGGCAGGGGCGATATGCCCACCGCCGATATCGATCGTGTAGATGTCGATGCGCTTCATTTCTACCATACAATGTAGCCCCCCTGCCGGAACGATGTCAATCTTGCGCGCCCGGGCCTCCTTTCGCAGGCTCTCGGCGTTTGCACTGCAAACGCCTGCCGCCCTACGCGTCCATGTGCTCGTCGGCCCTCGCCATCCGTGGCTATGGGCCTTGACAGGCGATGCAGTTTATCTGGATACTTTCAGAAAGGCTGCGACGGAGAAGAGTAGGCGAAGAGCTCCGGACAAAGAGAGGTCGCCCCGGGCATGGGCCCGGAGTGAGAGGCGACCGTCCGTGAATCGTTGAAAACCACTCCTGAGCTTCGGCCCGAAAGACGGTGGCCCCGCGCCGTTCAGTAGGCGCCGACGACGGCTCCTCGTTAGAGAGCACAGGAAAGAGCGCCTCCCCAACTGCACGGAATACCGTGCAAGGGCGGCGAATCAAGGTGGAACCGCGGAGAGCCCCTTTCGGCTTTTCGTCCTTGGAAGCGCGGCGGATTGCCGCGTCCAATACCGGGACGAAGCAGCCGAGAGGGGCTTTGTCGTATGGAGGTTTGAAATGGAAAACGCACAAGAGTCCCGGCTCCTGGAAATCCGGCACTCGTTCTCGCACGTCATGGCGGAAGCGGTGCTCCAGATGTTCCCGGGGGCGAAGCTCGCCATCGGCCCGGCAATCGCGGAGGGTTTCTATTACGATTTCGAGCTCCCTCGTTCGCTCAGCACCGAGGACCTTGCCGCGATCGAAGAGAAGATGCGGGCCATTGTGGCGGGGGAACACACGTTCACCCGAAAGGCGATCAGCCGCGCCGACGCGCGCAAGCTGTTCAAGGACCAGCCTTACAAGCTGGAGCTCATCGACGAGCTTCCCGAGGGTGAGGAAATCTCCACCTACACGCAGGATACTTTCACTGATCTTTGCCGCGGCCCGCACGTGTCCAGCACGCGCGAGCTGCCCCCCGAGGCCTTCAAGCTGACCTCCATCGCAGGGGCATACTGGCGTGGGGATGAGAAAAACAAGATGCTCCAGCGGATCTACGGCACGGCGTGGGGATCCAAGGCGGATCTCGAGGGCTATCTGAAGAAGCTGCAGGAGATCGAGAAGAGGGACCACCGGCGGCTCGGAAAAGAGCTCGACCTGTACTCCATCCACGAGGAAGCCGGGGCGGGTCTCATCTACTGGCATCCAAAGGGTGCCCGGGTCCGGCTGGCAATCGAGGACTTCTGGCGCGCGGAGCACCTGAAGAACGGCTATGAGCTTCTCTACACGCCGCATATCGGCAAGTCCTGGCTGTGGGAGACATCGGGCCACCTCGGGTTCTACAAGCAGAACATGTATGCTCCGCTGTCCATCGATGACGTGGACTACTTCCTCAAGCCGATGAACTGTCCGTTTCACCTGATGATCTACAAGAACCGGCAGCGATCCTATCGTGACCTGCCGCTGCGCTGGGCCGAGCTGGGCACCGTGTACCGCTATGAGAAGTCCGGCGTCATGCACGGCCTCCTGCGCGTCCGCGGGTTCACGCAGGACGACGCGCACATCATCTGCACCCCGGAACAGATCGACGACGAGATCCTCGAAGTCCTTCGCTTCTCCCTGAAGATCTGGAAGGCATTCGGGTTCAATGACGTCAAGGCATACCTCGCCACCAAGCCGGCCGACGGGATCGGCGACGACGAAACGTGGGACAAGGCGATCGCCATATTGAAGCGGGCGGCGGAGAAGGAAAACCTCGACGTCGTGATCGACGAGGGCGGGGGAGCCTTTTACGGTCCCAAGATCGACCTCAAGATCAAGGATGCCCTGGGGCGTGAGTGGCAGATGACCACCATCCAGTTCGACTGGAACGAGCCGGAGCGTTTCGGGCTCACCTATGTCGCCGCTGACAACACGCAGAAGCGGCCCTTCATGGTCCACCGTGCGCTGCTGGGTTCAATGGAGCGATTCTTCGGCGTCCTGATAGAGCACTTCGGCGGCGCATTCCCGCCCTGGCTTGCCCCTGTGCAGGCAGTGGCCATTCCCGTCAGCGCGGCATTCGCCGGCTACGGCGAAGAGGTAGTAAAGCTGCTTCGCGCGCGCGGCGTGCGGGCCGAGCTGGACAAGGGCGATGATCGCATGAACGCCAAGATTCGAAACGCGCAGAACCAGAAGGTCCCGTTCATGATCATCCTGGGGGAAAAGGAGCAGACGGGAAGGAGCGTGTCCCTGCGCACCCGGAGCGGCGAGCAGAAGAATCTCATTCCCTTGGAAGAGTTCCTGGCGATGATCGAGGTCGAAGTGAGGCCCAAGACGCTGGACTGATCCATGATCGCAATGATCATCAAGCGGGACGGGAGGGCTGTCCCGTTCCAGAAGAAGAAGATCACCTCGGCCGTGTACAGGGCGGCGGTAGCCTGCGGGGGCAGGGACAAGGCAGAGGCCGAGCTTGTCACTGCTGATGTACTTGCCATGCTCGAAGCCCGCCAGGGCCGGGGAAGCTGGCCGACAGTGGAGGAGATCCAGGATCTCGTGGAGAAGGCCCTGATCGAGCGCGGCCATGCACGTACGGCAAAGGCCTACATTCTGTATCGCTACGAGCATGCGCTCAAGCGCGAGGGAAAGGCCAGCCTCACCTACTCGGAAGAGAACATCCCCTACCGCAAGCTGTGGGAAGCGCTCTCATGGGCCACGGACCACGCCTGCGTCACCCTTGCACAGCTTTCCCGGCAGATCGACTCGGGAAGGTATATGGATCTCGTCGCGGCGGCCGATGATTTCTATGAAAGCGAGCTGGACGCGGCGGCGGAGAAGATACTTGCCAGACGGGATGAGCTGAAAATCGTCATTATCGCCGGGCCCTCGTCATCAGGGAAATCGACCACTACGATCAAGGTGAAAGAGAAGCTCGCGGCGGCCGGGATCACAACCGTGCCGCTCACAGTGGACAACTACTTCTACGACCTCGATGTGCACCCGAAGATCGGCGCGGATGATTATGACTTCGAGACGCCGCAGGCCCTCGACCTGGCTCTCATTGACAAGCACCTCCAGGCGCTGGTCGGCGGCGCCGGCGTCGTCGTGCCCCGGTACGATTTCAAGACGGGCAGGAGGACGGGGGACTCCGGAACGGTCCGACTTGCCCCGGATCAGGTGTTGCTCATCGACTCGCTTCACGGACTGTTCCCTGACATGACCCGCAGCGTGCCGGAGGGGATGAAGTTCCGCCTGTACGTGGAAACCCTCTCCCAGATCAAGGCTGATGACGGCCGTTATATCCGCTGGGCGGACATCCGTATGCTGCGCAGGATCGTGCGCGACATGCAGTTCAGGAACTATTCGCCGCGCGCCACGATTCGGCACTGGCACCTGGTGCGCCGTGCCGAGCTCCGCTATATCGTGCCCGAGCTGCGCAGGGCGCACGCCCTAGTCAACAGCTTTTTGTCCTATGAGCTTCCGATCATGAAAGGGAGGGTGGAGCAGCACCTTGCGCCGCTCATCGAGCAGTTCGCGGCAGATCCGGACACGCAGGATGCGCACGAGAGAGCCGTCAGGGTGAAGTCTCTGCTCGACCAGGTGCCGGCAGTCGAAGACGAAAGCGTCGTCCCCGACCGCTCGCTCCTCCGTGAGTTCATCGGCGGGAGCGCATATACATACCATTGAGAATGCGGGGAGGGACACATGAATGCCTTGTCGATACTCCGTACCGTAGCTTCCAGCCCGCTTCCATGGGTGATCCTCGCCGGTCTGTTCGTCGGGGCGGCTGCTGCGCGCGCATCGATGCCCACGAGACGCCGCAAGGATCCTGACCGGGCGCGTACGCGCAAATGGGTTGTCGCCTGCGTGCTGTTCTCCATTGCCATTGTTGTGGCCCTCCTCGGGGTATTTATCCCCGGGCCATCCAAGATCGTCGATATCCGCCTGGCCTGGGCTGCGGGTATTGCAGCGGTGGTCACCTTTGGCGCGCTGCGCTTCAGGAAAGCGCTCGGCATTCCCGTCCTGGTCCTTCTTGTCGCTTCGGCCGTTTTACTGGGCCTTTTTTTCCAGAGCATTCGCGCTTTCACCGGGGAGACCGAGATCGCATCGGTCCGTGTCATCAGCGTTGCAAGCTCTTCGATGAGACTGGAGGTCTCGCCGCGGACCGGGGAACCGGCTCTCCTGACCATGGACGGCGCCTATTTCGCTCCCATAGTCAAGGTCGTGATTTTCGACGATCTGCTCGTTTTCCTGGGAGCGCGGACCTGGTACCGGTTCGAGGGGATGACATCATTCGACATGAATCTTCGCCAGGGCAACACGGACTTTCGATTTCCGCGCCCATCGGGCATATCCGAGCAGTTGTGGGCGCTTTTCGAGCAGAATGAGGCCCGGATCCCTGGCGTGAAGACTGTCCAGATCGAAATGCCGAGCAAGAGAGCAGCGGAGTTTGCCACCTACGGCATCATGGTCCAGAACGACGGGGGGGTCCAGGTCGTGCCGAAATCAGGCTGATCCGCTGGCAGGCGGGATCCGCTCCTGTCTGTGCGCGGCTTCCTGGAACCTGCGCCTCAGGAATATCGCCTTGTCCACCATGGAGACAGCGACGATGAGCGCCACGGCATACTCCACGATCCTGACGACCAGGTCATTGCCGATCCAGGGTACACCGAAGAGCCCTGCGATCTCCATCACGTACAGCACCATCAGAGCAAAGATGGACGCCTTGCCAAGGAAGGTGGAAAGGGGCTCGGGCTTCCCTTCCCGGAGGGCAAGCGCGACCATGCCGAGTGCGAAAAACACGAACCGGCACGAGACAAGGATGAAGAACCAGAGCGGAATCAGATCATAATAGAAGAAAATGATCGAAACCGTGATGATCATGAGGTAGTCGCTGGACGAATCCAGGTACCTGCCAACGTAAGTAATTTCATGCCTTCTGCGGGCCACCATTCCGTCCAGCGTGTCCGTGGCGAATACGAGGACCATAAGAGGAAGGAGGACAGGCATGATGGGGTAGGAGGACGCCTGTATGATCAGGAACAGTATGGTGGGGATGGCGCTGAGACGGCCCAAAGTAAGGGTATTCGAGAGGTTTACCCGCACAAGCGGGGCAGGTGTTCCTTCGAGGTGAAAATCCGCTTTTCGATGGAGAAGCAGAGCAGTAAGGCCCGCGTGATAGCCTGCTGAAATAGCGAAAAAGAGCCCCGGACGCTGCCACCCCATTCGATATGCCAGCGATACTGCGACGAGGATCGCGCCCTGGACGAGGAAGAAGAGTGCGCCATGCAGTGTAATGCTTTTTTCGAGAGTTCCCTTGGCTGGCATCACGGGGAATCTAGGCATCCGGCATGCCCCTGTCAAGTGAGAGCTGCGAGCTGAACAAGGCGTTGACGAAATCCACGCGCACTATAAGATGCACCCATGACTTTGCCCATGATCCTTACCTGGGGGAGGATCGCCATTGCGCCCCTTTTTTTCCTGTTTTTCGAGCTGGCTGATGCCCATGGGGCGCCTCTGCTCGTCGGAGTCTGGGCTGCTTTTCTCCTTATCGAGTTTTCGGACCTGCTGGATGGCCATTTCGCTCGCAGCCGCAATCAGGAATCCGACATAGGGAAGGTTCTCGACCCGTTCGCCGATGCCTTGAGCAGGCTCACGTATTTCGTCGCTTTTGCCGGAACAGGAATTCTGCCCCTCTGGATATTGCTCATCCTCATTTACCGGGATATTGCGGTTGCCTATATCAGAGTGATGGTTTCGAATTCGCAGGTTTTGATGCCTGCCCGCTTAAGCGGGAAGCTTAAGGCCTGGATCTATGCGTTCGCGGGTGGCGCCGGCATTGCTGTGTTTTCGGCAAAGAAACTCGGTCTGTTCCTGGACTACATGCCCATCATTCAAGGAATCGCCCTCCTGCTCTTCGTTCTGGCCGCGTTGGTGGCGCTGTGGTCTTTGGCCGATTATGCAGCTTTCTTTCTGAAGAATTTTCGCAAATCTAGTTGACATGATTGTTCACCTGAAGTTATATTGAAGTTCGCCTCCAGGGTAGTACTTCGGCCGCGGTTGATCCGCGGCGCTCTCTCCTCTGACAACAAATCCGAGGGGGGGGAGTACCGTCTCTGGGGTAAAGCCGTGTAAAGCCGCGGCAGTGTGCTCCCGGCGTTTCTGCGAAACGCCTGCCGCACCAAGACCTCACGGAATACAAAATGCCACGGGATACCGTGGCCGCCGTGAGAGTGCGAATGCCACAGAGTACTGTGGCCGTGTGCTCCCGGCGTTTCTGCGAAACGCCTGCCGCACCAAAACCTCACG
>Ga0187850_10000300_pt1 | contig 67888 bp, 54 predicted proteins | sample June2016WEW_4_15_FD_132436 | JGI IMG/M metagenome (GOLD analysis project Ga0187850, IMG submission 132436) | Peatland microbial communities from SPRUCE experiment site at the Marcell Experimental Forest, Minnesota, USA - June2016WEW_4_150 | ecosystem: Environmental > Terrestrial > Soil >...
TGGCCCCGGTATTGATGAGCTGCCCGCCGCTCAAATAGAGGTGGCCTCCGCTGGGCGAGGTGGAGAGCAGGCCCCCGTGGCATTGCACCCTCCCGCTGATCGTTCCACCGGTCCAATTGAGCGGGCCGGCCAGGGCCAGCAGGCCCGACCCGGCCAGCGTGCCGCCGCTGACAGTCAGAGCGGCCTGAGCGTTGCCGCTGCCCGGGCCGCTGAGCGTGAAGGTTCCGCCAGACAGATTGAGGGTTTGCGTGCCCGTGGGGCCACCGAGCGTGAGCGTGTTCACGCCGGCGTCCGCGCTCACCGTGACCGTGTAGGTGCCGGCGTTGGTGATGTAGGCGTTGTCGGCGGGGCCAGGCGCCTGGTTCGGGCTCCAGTTGGCGGGGGCGGACCAGTTGCCCCCGGCGGTGTTGGTCCAGGCAATGTCCGCTGCCGGCGCCACGCCGGAGATTGAAAGCCACACTATCAGGGCCACCCAGGTGTGGCGGTTGAGGCGTGAAGGTGAGGAGAGCCCTGCCTGAGTCCAGTTTCGAGCGTGCTGAGTTTTCATGGCGTTCTGTATAATACAAGAGAAAATCCGGTGCGACAAGACGCGGGATTTTGGAATACCTTTAGGAGGAATGCCGTATAGGGTTTCGTGAAGTATTTCGGTGAGCCACAGGTGTGACACCAGGCAATTTTTGCCTTGTACTATGAGACGATTTGGCACATTACCCTGGGCATGCGAAACCAAACCGCCGTCCCTGCCTCCACGTTTAAGGCTCTGTCACAGAGTTGATCAGGTGGTCCTTCATTTATGCCCTGCTGCGTCGTTGCGGCGTTCGCCGTCGCTGAAAGCCATGCAAGAGATCGCGGCGCTGATCCTTGCCTATGCCGTGTTGGTGGATTCTGGCCCCGCCGCGGCGGGGCCGGTGTGAGTTGAGTGTGGTCGCCTCCGGGAAAGGGCGGCCAGGCAGAATTGTTTTGGTGCGCGTGGGGTTAATCAGAGGGGATTCTGATTGGAGGCTGGGGGAGGGAGATTAGGATTAAGATTAAGGATTAAGATTAGGATTAAGATTAGGATTAGGAGGGAGCGGCCAGAAAAGTGAAATGGTCCCACTGAGGGATACGGCTCAAGCCAGTCTTGCCAGGGGCGGCGCCGGGCTTATCATACGGCTGCTACGAGTTGCCGAATCTTGATATGAACCTCGAGGACCAGAGCGGCCCGGGCGCCGATAAGGCTGTGGGGGCGCTACAGGCCAAGGGCCAAACCGGGCTGGTCACGCTGCTGTTCACCGACATCGTGGCTTCGACGGCGCTCAAGCAGCAATTGGGGGACAAGGCCGCGGTCGAGTTGCTGGAGCGACATCAGCGACTGGTGCGGGAGACCTTGCGCCAGTTTCCGGGCGGACAGGAGATCGCCACCGCCGGCGATTCGTTCTTCTTCGTCTTCACGACGCCCTCGGCGGCGGTGAAGTTCGCGTTGCGCCTCCAGTGGCAGTTGCGCCGGTTCAACCAGGGGCTGGCCCTCGGGGTCCAGGATCGGGTGGGGATACATTTGGGGGAGGTGGTGATCCGGGAGCGGGCGGAGGGCAATCGGCCGCAGGATTTGTATGGGCTGCACGTGGACGCGGGGGCGCGGGTGATGGGCTTGGCGCAGGGCGGGCAGATACTGCTGAGCCGCGGGGTGTTCGACAGTGCGCGGCAGACACTCAAAGGGGAGGAATTGCCGGAACTGGGCGGGCTGTGCTGGCTCAATCACGGTCCGTTCCTGCTCAAGGGCATTGAGGAACCGGTGGAAATCTGCGAGGTGTTTGAGGCGACTCAGCAACCGCTGCCACCACCGACCACCTCGGACAAGGCCCACAAGGTCGCCGCCCCGGCCGAAGAGCCGGTCTTGGGCTGGCGCCCGGCGGTGGGGGTGCTGGTGCCCAACACGCAATGGCGGTTGACACAGAAGCTGGGGGAAGGCGGGTTTGGGGAGGTGTGGCTGGGGCGGCATGAGACGATGAAGGAGCGGCGGGTGTTCAAGTTTTGTTTTCGGGCGGACCGGGTCCGGGCCTTGAAGCGGGAGATGACCTTGTTTCGGCTGATCAAGGAGCGGATCGGGGATCATCCGAACATTGTCAGGTTGCTCGAGGTGTATTTTGAGGCCCCGCCCTACTATGTGGAGGAGGAGTATGTAGCGGGGCAGGACTTGCGGAGTTGGTGCGAGGGGCAGGGTGGAGCGGAGAAGCTGCCCTTGGGGGTGAAGCTGGAGGTGGTGGCGCAAACCGCCGAGGCGCTGCAGGCGGCGCACGATGCGGGGGTGATTCACCGGGACGTGAAACCGGGGAACATTCTGATTTCGCAAGGCCCTGGCCCAGGCGCGTCACTGGCGGCCAAGCTCACTGACTTCGGGATTGGCCAGGTCGTGTCGGCCGAGGCCCTGGCCGGGGTGACCAAGGCGGGCTTTACGCAGACCATGCTCGGTTCCGACAGTTCGTCGCAGACTGGGACGCAGCTTTACATGGCGCCGGAGCTGTTGGCGGGCAAGCCGGCCTCGACGCGGTCGGACATTTATTCGCTCGGCGTGGTGCTCTATCAATTGCTGGTCGGCGACTTCACGCGCCCGGTCACGAGCGATTGGGCAGAGGACATCACCGAGCCGCTCTTGCGCGCGGACTTGAAACACTGTCTTGCGGGAAAGCCCGCGGAGCGCTTCGCCGGCGCGACCCAGTTGGCCCAGAGCCTGCGGGCACTGGACCAGCGGCGAGCGACGCAGGCCCAAGAGCAGGCCGCACTGGCCGCCGCGGAACGAAAGGCTTACCGCCGGGGCGTCGCCCGCGCGGCCGGCATCGCCGCGACCATTCTGGGCCTCGTGACGCTGCTGGCGGTGGTCGCGGCGCAGCAGGCGCGGCGCGCCGCACGCCAGCGCGAGCGCGCTGAGGCCAGTGAGCAGCAGGCCCGGCAGAACGCTTACGCCTGGGGCATGGGCCTGGCCTTCGCGGCCCTGGAAGAAAACAACTTGGGGCGCGCGGCGCAGTTGCTCGAACAAAACCGGCCGCGGCCCGGCGAAGCTGACCAGCGCGGCTGGGAATGGCGCTACCTGTGGCGGCAATGCCGCAGTGACGAACTGGCCACGCTCGGCCGCCACGGCCACTATGTGCATAGTGTGGCCTTCTCTGCCGATGGCAAGTGGCTGGCCTCAGGCGGGCGGGATGGCATCGTCAAAATATGGGATGTAAGCGAGCGTCGCCTGGTAACAGACCTGGTTCACACGGGCTACGTGTATGCCGTTGTCTTCTCGCCGGACGGTCGTTGGCTGGCTACCGGGTCCGGCGGGCCCGGCGAGACGGCAGTAATTTGGACCACGACCAACTGGCAGCGCTCCCTCGCTTTGCCCGCTAAGACGAGAGTGGGCGCGCTGGCGTTTTCGCCCGACGGCTTGCGCCTGGCTTGGCTGGATGATGACGGCGTAACCTTGTGGGCCCTGGCCGCCCAGCGGGCGGTCGCCCATTGGCCGGGTTATAACGAATTGATGGGGACCCCGCGCCTGGCCTTTTCCCCCGATGGCCGCCGGCTCGCTTGGGTCGCCTCCGCCGGCCTGGCGGTCTGTGACCTGGCGTCAGGGGCTGCGCCGCTCATTTTCTCAGGTAGCCCTTCTTACCGCGACTTCGCCGCCCTGGCCTTCGCGCCGAATGGCAACCGATTAGCCGGCGCCAGGTGGGACAACCTCATTTCTGTTTGGGACCTGCTCACGCGGGGTGAAGTGGCGCGCCTCACCAACCATACTGCCTGGGTCAGTTCCCTGGCCTTCTCTCCGGACGGTACGCGCCTGGCCAGCGCGGGGGCGGATCAGCGGGTCCTGCTCTGGGACACCTCCACCTGGCAGCCCAGCACCGTACTCAAGGGCCACCGCGGCGAAATCTGGGCACTAGCGATGTCGCCGGACGGCAAGCTGCTGGCCACGGGCGGGAAAGACGACACGGTGCGTCTGTGGAGCACCGCACTGCCTGCCCAGGAGCCAAACGAACTCCGCGGGGCGCGAGCGTTTATTCATCCCTCGGGCCGCTTCTGCGCCAAGGTCTGGTCCGAGGCCTCGGGGATCATCGTTGACCGTGAGTTCTACGATGTCACTACGCTGAGGCCACTAATGCCCAGGTTGGGACCTCCGCCCGCCGACATGGTGGCGGCCGGCTTCACGGCCGACGGCAAATGGTTCGCCGTCGGTTTGGATAACGGGAGCATCTGGATCGCGCAGTTGCCCAGCGGACAGGAGGCCTGCCTCCGAACCAATGGTCCGCCGGTCTCATCCCTTGAGTTCTCCAATGACGGAACCTGGCTCGTGTGCATCGGCGGGCAACAAATCCAAGTCTGGGATTTCCCTCATCGCCGGCCCACGGTCACGCTCCCGCCCTTCCCTAATACTGCCACGCGGGTCAGCTTCTCAGGGGACGGCGAGTCCTTTGCTCTGGGGGCCAGCGATGGCCTGGTCCGGGTTTGGGCCACGCGCACGGGGCGCGCATTGCTGACGCTCAAGGCCCACCGGGATGTCGTTCGGGACGTAGCGCTCTCCTCCAATGGGCATTGGCTGGCTACCGCAGGTTGGGACGCGACGGTCAAACTCATCGAAGTCGCCGGGCGGAGCGAACCCGTGCAATTAGTGGGGGCGCGACTGTCGTACCACGCGGTTGCGTTTTCGCCCGATGACCGCCGCCTGGCCGCAGGCACCGGCGAAGGCTCTATTAAAATTTGGGATGTCGCGTCCCGCCAGGAAGTGGCGACCCTTCGAGGCCACACCCATTTTGTTACCCAGGTTGCGTTTCACCCGGCTGGCGACCTGCTGATCTCCTCCACCTGGCCGGCCGGGGGGCCCGTGCGCGTCTGGCGCGCCGCCCCGCTGGCCGAGGTGGATCGCCTGGAGGTAGCGCCGGGCAGATAGACGCTTTTTTCCAGCGAAACTGTTCAGCAAATCAACCGCCCGAAGGGCGGTAGATTTGCTGAACAGTTACTATTTCCCTTCCTTACCGCCCGCATTCAGGGGCCGGGTTTAGTCATACGCCAGATCTTGCCCGCGCCACCACCCCCGTCCGCGACAACGTTAGTCACCCGGGCAGCAACGCCGCCCATGCGGTAAATCCAACCTACTTCGGCCTCAGACAGCGCGCGACTGTAAATGCGGAGCTCATCAAGGCTGCCATGGAAGTAAGCCCCACCGCAGGTGCTCGAGAAATCATCGCCAACCTGTAGAAAGTTTCCAGATAAGGGCACTGCTGGCATCGCGTTCTCGCCCGATAGAGCGCCATCAACATACATGCGGTAATCAACACCACTACGAACGATAGCCAAATGGTACCAGCGATTCGTTTGAAAGATGTTCCCTGACCAAAGTTGAGATTGTCCCAGTTGATAGAACTTAATCTTCTGGTAGTTACCCTCTTCGCTGTAGAGCAGTCCTGCCGCCTCTAAGCGGATGTAGCCGAGATCCCCATTGATGATGGCGGGGCACTGCGCCTCAAAGTCATCAATTCTGATCCAGAGCGCCAAGCTAAAGTCCTGCGAAAAGTACGACGGACCAATATCCAGTCTTACCCAGTTTTCGGTGCCCGAAAACTTAAGGGACGAATTCGCTCTGCCATACCTGTCCGCATCAGGAACTGCCCCGTAAACAGTCCCGTCGAAACCGTTTGCGCTCGCGTCGATGGCGTTGCCATCGAAGGGGTAGTAGGCGACCAGGCCGGCAGCAGGCGTAAGGGCGCGATAAAAACGCTTCGACTGAGTGCAGACGCCCGAGTCAGTGACGATTACCGATCCCCCTGCAGGAATCGTGTTCGTCAAGATGGGGGTCCAGTTGGCCAAATCCGTTGACGCTTCAACGAGGAAGTTGCTTCCGACCGGGCCGTTAAGGTGGAAGCTCAAGACGCAGTTGCTGAGGCTGAGCCCGGTCAACGTCGGGCCAGACCCCGACTGGCCGGCCTGCGCGACCGAATAGCTTTGCCCGGCGATAGTCATGTTCACGGACCGGGGACTGGCGCCCGCGTTGGCGGCGACCGTGTAATAGACCGTGCCGCTCCCATTGCCGCTGCTGCCGGAGGTGAACGTGACCCAGGACGCACCGCCCGTGTCGGCCGTCCAGGCGCAACCAACGCCGTTGGCGGTAACAGTCACGCTCCCGTTGCCGCCGCTGCTTGCAAAACTCGCACTGGCGGACGAAAGGGAGTAGTGGCAGCCAACCCCAGCCTGGGTAACAGAGTAACTCTGCCCGGCGATAGTCATGTTCACGGACCGGGCACTGGAGCCCGCGTTGGCGGCGACCGTGTAACAGACCGTGCCGCTCCCATTGCTGCTGCTGCCGGAGGTGATCGTGACCCAGGACGCGCCGCCCGTGTCGGCCGTCCAGGCGCAATCGCTCGGACCGGCGGTTACACTCACGCTCCCGTTGCCGCCGCTGCTTGCAAAACTCGCACTGGGGGACGAAAGGGCGTAGGAGCACGGACGCCCAGCCTGGGTGACAGAGTAATACTGTCCGGCGATAGTCATGTTCATCGCCCGGGGACTGGCGCTCGTGTTGGCGGCGACCGTGTAATAGACCGTGCCGTTCCCATTCCCGTTGGTGCCGGCGGTGATCGTGACCCAGGACGCGCCGCCCGTGTCGGCCGTCCAGGCGCAATCGGCGCCGTTGGCGCTTACAGTCACGCTCCCGTTGCCGCCGCTGCTTGCAAAAACCGGGGCCGCGGACGAAAGGGAGTAGGAGCAGGGAACCCCAGACTGCGTAACAGAGTAAGTCTGGCCGGCGATAGTCATGTTCACGGACCGGGGACTGGTGCCCGTGTTGGCGGCGACCGTGTAATAGACCGTGCCGTTCCCATTGCCGCTGCTGCCGGAGGTGATCGTGACCCAGGACGCGCCGCCCGTGTCGGCCGTCCAGGCGCAATCGGCGCTGTTGGCGGTGACAGTCACGCTCCCGTTGCCGCCGCTGCTTCCAAAAATCGCGCCCGCGGACGAAAGGGAGTAGGAGCAGGGGCCATTGACAGTAAAAGGCATGCTGGAGCCATAGTCGTTGGAGATATCACTCTGCCCAGCCGAATTAAAAGCGTCTAGAACCACGTAAGCGCCATAGCTGCCCGGCGTAGCATCAGAGGGAATCTGGATGGGGTAGTTTTGACTGATTGTCTGCCCCGCCGCAATGCTTGGGGTCGAGTAGTACTGGTCCGCAATCGTGACGGTAAGGGATGAGTTTTTGATCTGCAAGCGGGTGGTCGTTGCAGGCGCTGTGGTCGTTCCTTGGTTCTCTATGTTGATCCCAACGGTTATGTTGCTGCCAGCCGTAGCCGGGTTCGGATTAACAGTTAGAGCGCCTGCCCCATTAACTCCACCAACAACGATGAGATCGGGGGCCGCATGCAGGCTTTGCGCTGCGAGGCACAAGAGGATAACGAAAAGCCAGGAAACCATTGGGTGCCGGAGAAGACCGGGGGCGGATTCACGAAATTGGCCGAACTTACGCCGGTCGAACTGGCTGGATGCGTGCCGATTGTGATTGAACCGGTTCTCCCCGGCGGGCTTGCCGCGCGGCCCCAAGCCTGCGGGTTTTCTCAGAAGATTACTGTGATTAATGGTCATTTGAGACTTAGTTAGGTGCTCCTCATGATTGCCCGTCCCCGGGTGCTTCCCGTGCCGCCGGCGCCCGCACCGCACGATTGCCGAGCGCACGCTCCCAGTTGGGCCAGTGGCAGCAATTGGGCTTCGTGCGTTGAGGGGGGCGCGCGGAACTGGTCGCCCTTTTGTGTCACGCCCGGCAGCGCCGGCACCAACGAGTCCGAGCGCTCAGAGGCAGGGCAACCCTGCGAGGGAAGGCGGAAGTCATTCCCCAGGCTTCGATATGCCAAGAGACCAGTCTGTTGCTTGAATCCCACGATTCTGAATCCGCCGCAGCCACAGCAATCTAATGGATTTAAGAATGCCGTGACTTCGGTACGACTCATTATGCACAACCGCCCTCTGAAGGCAATGGGAAACTTCAGCAAATGGCCGGATGGCGAGGCGCGACGAAGCCAGGCGGCCATTTCCCGAACAACCCCCCGGGCAGGACAATTCTGGCAATATTTCCTGGAAAGACAGGGCTGGCCCGCTTCAGCCTCCAATAGGGGGGAAATGGATTTGCGGATGATTGGGGCTGAGCAATTTCACGACCAGGGGCAGCGGCACAAGCGGGATGAAAAGGAAAGGCGCCACGACCGCCAGCGGATAGTGCCACCAGCGCGGCTGCCGGACTTTGCGCTCCGCGGGCACACAATAGGCCGGCAGATACACCATGAGGCCATAGACAAATATCCACAGCCCGAACTCCAAGGCGTGCTGAAAGCCAAAGCTCATTTCAGCCAGGGTGCCGGTCAGCCCAAAGAGGACGAAGACGGCAAACGGACTGAAATCGTAACGCCAGAGCATCAACGCCCACGCGCAGAACATCGGGACGAAGACCACCACGCTGTGGCAGGCGACTACATCGAGGTAATTGGCCGAAGCGGTAATATAGGCCTCGCCCGCCTTGACACCGAACAGGGGCGCCAGATTGGTCATCGTGGTGGTGATGGCTTCCTCCGCCAGGGCCAGAACGATGGCAAACAAAATGAACTTCAGCCTCCAGTCCAGCCGGATGCTCGACACCACCCCGCGGATGGGCTCCCGGAAGCGATGCATCAGCGTCCCGCCCAGGAAAATCCAGAGCAGGATCAAGCCCCAGCCCATGCCCACCACGGCGCGGACACGGCGGTTCGGCCAGGTGGCAAAGGTGACCAGGCCGGTGGTCGCCAGCAGCCAGAGGGCCAGCGCTTTAATAAATATTGACGGGCCGTTTTTCATGGCGCGCAACTGGCCGGCAGTCTGCCTGCCCCGATGGCCCTAAGCGAGGCTCTTATGGCTCTTGTCCGGCGGTTGCGATGGCTTAGCGGTCCATTTCACAAATCCGCTGGCGTATTCGGCGGTTCTTTTTCGCGCCGACGGCGTTACTCGCACCTCGTGCCGGCGGGTCGGGAGGGGTATGCTCGGTGCGCGCGCCTTGGCGGCGCGAAAAATCCCTCCCGCCTGCTCTGCCAGGTTAGCGCCCTTCCGCCTGGGCGTTGGGCGCGGCGGCTCTAGCGGCCGCATCGAGGGCCAGGTTTAGTTCCAGGACGTTCACTCCCGGTTCCCCAAGCACGCCAAAGTCGGCAGGGTCGGTATGCCGGGCAATGAGCGCCCGCACCGGCGCCACCTCCAGGCCCCGCGCCCGGGCGACGCGCCGGGCCTGGAGTTCGGCATTTTGCGGGCTGATGTGCGGGTCCAGGCCGCTGGCGGAGGCGGTGACGGCATCGGCGGGAACGGGGTCTGTGTCCTTAAGCCCGTTCTCCTTCCGGTAGGCGGCGATGCGATCCTTGATCGCGTCGTAAAGCTTTTGCGAAGTCGGGCCGAAGTTGCTGCCGCCGGAGTTGGCGGCGTCGTAGCCGTTGCCCGCGGCCGAGGGGCGCGGGTGGAAGTACTTGTCGGCCGTGAAGCCCTGGCCAAGAAGTCTTGAGCCGCGCACCGTGCCGTCCTTGTCCGTAATCAGGCTGCCGTTGGCTTGATCGTGGAAAGCCGCCTGCCCAATTGCGAAGACGATAAGCGGATACAGCCCGCAGCAGACCACGGCGAGGGCGAGAGTCGCCATCACGGCGCCGCGGAGTTGAGAGAACAGTTCTTTCATAGGCTTAGATGAGCTTGAGGTTGGTGGTGATGACGTCGATGAGCTTAATGCCGAGGAACGGAATGATGACGCCGCCCAGTCCATAAATGAGCAGGTTGCGCTGCAAAATCGCGAGCGCGCCGATCGGCTTGTAGGCCACGCCGCGCAGCGCCAGCGGGATGAGCGCGACGATGATGAGCGCGTTGAAAATGATCGCACTCAGGATCGCGCTTTGCGGCGAGACCAGGCGCATGATGTTGAGCGGGGCGATGGCGGGGAAGGTGGCCATCAGCATGGCCGGAACGATGGCGAAATACTTGGCGACATCGTTGGCGATGCTGAACGTCGTGAGTGAACCGCGCGTGATGAGAAGCTGCTTCCCGATTTCGACGACCTCGATGAGCTTGGTCGGGTTGCTGTCCAGGTCCACCATGTTGCCCGCCTCGCGCGCGGCCTGCGTCCCAGTGTTCATGGCCACGCCCACGTCCGCTTGGGCCAGCGCCGGGGCGTCGTTGGTGCCGTCACCCGTCATGGCGACCAGATGGCCGGCGGCTTGTTCGCTGCGGATGCGCTTGAGCTTGGCTTCGGGCGTCGCCTGGGCGATGAAGTCATCCACGCCCGCCTCGGCCGCGATCGCCGCGGCCGTCAGCGCATTGTCGCCCGTAATCATCACCGTCCGTATCCCCATCTTCCGCAACTGGGCGAACCGCTCCTTGATGCCGCCTTTGACCACGTCCTTGAGCTGCACGACACCGAGCACTTCCCTGCGTTCGGCGACCACCAACGGCGTGCCGCCCGCGCGCGCGATCTCTTCGACCGTCAGGCTGACGCTTTCGGGAAACTTGCCCCCCAATTGCTCCACATAAGCGCGCATGGCCTCCGCCGCGCCTTTGCGGATGCTGCGAATCAGCCGCGGGGCCGGGGGGGCGATGACCACCGCCGCCGGGGCGTGCGGCGGCGCAGCCAGGGCCGCGCCGGCCAGTTCAGGCGCCCCCGCGGCCGCCCCAACCTGGCTGTAAAAATCCACCCCGCTCATCCGGGTCTGCGCCGTGAACGGGACGAATCGCGCCTGCGGTTCGGCCACCCCGCGCGCGCGCAAATTGAACTGTTGCTTGGCCAGAACCACGACCGAGCGCCCTTCGGGCGTCTCATCCGCCAACGAGGCGAGTTGCGCGGCATCGGCCAACCGCTCCGGGCTGATGCCGGGCGCCGGGATAAAGGCCGTGGCCATGCGATTGCCCAAGGTAATCGTGCCAGTCTTGTCGAGCAGCAACACGTCCACGTCCCCAGCCGCCTCGACCGCCCGGCCGCTGGTGGCCATCACGTTGCGCCGAATCAGCCGATCAATGCCGCTGATGCCGATGGCGCTGAGCAAGCCGCCAATCGTCGTCGGGATCAAGCACACCAACAACGCGACCAGCACCGGCACCGAAAAGACCACCCCGGAGTAGAGGCCAAACGGCTTCAGCGTCACGCATACCAGCAGGAAGATGAACGTGAGGGCCGCCAGCAAAATCGTCAGGGCGATCTCGTTCGGAGTCTTTTGGCGCCGGGCCCCCTCAACCATGGCGATCATGCGGTCCAGGAAGGCCTGCCCCTTCTCCTGCGTGACCCGAATGACAATGCGGTCGCTGATGACCCGCGTGCCGCCCGTCACCGCGCTGCGGTCGCCCCCGCTTTCGCGGATGACCGGCGCCGATTCTCCCGTGATCGCGGATTCATCGACGCTGGCAATGCCCTCGATCACGTCGCCGTCAGCCGGGATGATGTCTCCCGCTTCACAGACCACGAGGTCCCCTTTCTGCAACTGCGGGGCGGGCACCTTTTCTTCCCGCCCATGCTTGAGCCGGCGTGCGATCGTGTCTTTGCGCGCCTTGCGCAAGCTCTCGGCCTGAGCCTTGCCCCGGCCCTCGGCGACCGCCTCCGCGAAATTGGCGAACAGGACCGTGAACCACAGCCAGAGGGCCAGTTGCGCGATGAACCCGCGCTCGCCCGGAGCGCAGGTGAAGATGCCCACCGTGGTCAAAACCGCGCCGACCATGGTGACGAACATCACCGGGTTCTTGACCATTAGCCGGGGATCGAGCTTGCGGAATGAGTCCCCGATGGCCGGACCAGCGATACTCCAGTCAAAAAGAGATGGAGCTTTGTGAGTCATAGTTGCGTGCAACGTCGCTTCAATAGAGTTTTCCCTGGCCCGTCACGAAATGCTCGACGATGGGTCCCAGGGTCAAGCCGGGCAGAAAGTTTAGCGCCCCGACCAGCAGCACCGTGCCCAGGAGCAATAGGACGAACGTAAGGCCGGCCACCGGGAAGGTTCCGGCGCTGGGCGGGGAAACTTTCTTCCGTCCGAGCGAGCCGGCCAGGGCCAGGATCGGGATAATCATCAAGAAGCGGCCAATCAACATGGCCAGGCCAATCGTCGTGTTGTACCACGCTGTATTGGCGCTCAGTCCGGCAAAAGCGCTGCCGTTGTTGGCATTGGCAGAGCTGTAGGCATAGAGCATCTCGCTCAAGCCATGCGGACCGCGGTTGTTCAGTCCGGCCAAACCCCACTTGCTCACGGAAGCCCAGGCCGTAAAGCCGAGGATCGACACAGCGAGGACCAGTAACGCCAGCATCGCCATTTTCACGTCGTAGGATTGGATCTTCTTGCCCAGGTATTCAGGCGTCCGTCCCACCATCAGGCCGGCAATGAACACCGCCAGCACCACGAAGACGAGCATGCCGTAAAGGCCGGCCCCCACGCCGCCGATGATGATCTCGCCAAGCTGCATGTTGAACAGCGGAACGAATCCGCCCAACGCCGTGAACGAATCGTGCATCGAATTGACGGCCCCGCAGGAGGCATCGGTCGTAACGGTCGCAAACAAGGCGGAGTTGAAGATGCCAAACCGGACCTCCTTGCCTTCCATATTCCCGCCCGCGGCCGCGACCCCAAGTTGCTGATGGATCGGATTGCCCGCCGCTTCCGAGTGCCAGCACAACCAGACCCCGCCCAGGAATAAAGCCATCATCGCGGCCCACACGGACCAGCCATGCGCCTGGTTCTTGACCATCCGCCCCAGGTAGTAGGTCAGGCCGCTGCCGATGGCGAAAATGGCGAGCATCTGCATGAAGTTGGAGAGCGGTGTGGGGTTCTCAAACGGATGCGCGGCATTCGCGTTCATAAAACCGCCGCCATTGGTTCCCAGCATTTTGATGGCGACCTGCGAAGCCACGGGCCCCTGCGCGATCACCTGTTCCTCCACTTTCTGATCCACCATGACAGGCAGGTTGGTCATGACCGGCTGGCCCTTCGCGTCGAGTTGGGGCACATCCACCATCACCGCGACGCCGTTGGCCAGCACGGGCTCGCCCTGTGCGTCCAGCTTGGGCGCTTGAACCATCACCGCCACGTTCGTCGTCAGGGGCTGGCCTTTGTCGTCGGTTTTGGGAACCTGGATGGCAAAGGGTTCGGTGAGTCTAGCCTTGGTGTAGGGCTTAAAGTTTTCAATCATGCCTTGCGACACCAGGAACACGGCAAGCACCACGCAGATGGGCAGCAGCAGGTAATATGTTGTCCGTACCAGGTCCGCCCAGAAGTTACCCAGCGTTTGGGTCGAATGCCGCGCAATGCCTCGCACCAATGCTGCCGCAATCGAAATCCCGGTTGCCGCCGAGGCGAAGTTGTGAAGCACCAGCGCCACCATTTGCGACAAGTACGACATGGTGGATTCGCCCGCGTAACTCTGCCAGTTGGTGTTGGTGGTGAAACTGACCGCCGTGTTGAACGCCAGGTCCGGACTCAGGGCCCCGAACCTTTGGGGATTGAGCGGCAGCCACTGTTGCAGCCGCAGCAGCGCGTAGGTAAACAAGCAACTCACCAGGCTGAAAAGCAGCAGGGCAAACGCATATTCTTTCCAGCCCTGCTCCTGGTCGCTTCTGACTCCCATCAGCCGATAGGTCCGCCGCTCCAAAGGTTTGAGCACGGGGTCCAGCCAGGTCCGCCCGTTCGCATCCAGCACCCGGACCAGGTAAAGCCCCAGCGGTTTGGTGATGGCGGCCAGGGCCCCCACGAACAGCGCCAGTTGCAGCCAATCAGTCGAGCGCATGAGGCCTCCCTTAGAATTTCTCCGGCCGCACCACGGCCACGAGCAGGTAAACGAACAGCAGCACGGCCACAACGCCGACGATCAGGTTTTCCATGCGCCCCTCCCTCACATCTTCTCGCAAAGGCGAACGTAGAGCCCGCCTAACACGAAGAACAGCACTACAATTCCGACATAGATGAAGTCCATCATAAGTTTTCCATCGCGTTCCATTTTCTCACGGGGGAATATGGCGCCCGGCCGGGGCGCCTGGTAATAAAAACCAGGCCCAGGGACCTTAAAAATTCGTAAAAAGGCCTCGCGCGCCCTCAGGGCTCCAGACAGACAATGAGGTCAAACCATTCGCCCAATCGTTTGCCGTCGACGGTGGCGTCCAGCGCCACGATCCGCACGCCGGCGCCGGCCTCGGCGGCAGCTTTGAGGCGGAGGGGGAACGCTTGACGCGATCTGGCCTTGAGCTTGCCTTCCAAGACCGCCGGTTCAGCAATGATTCCCGGCGGGGTGTGGATTTCAATGCGGTGAGATTGTGAGCGATTGCGGAAGTTGCGCACCCACACTGCGGCCTCAGTGCTTTGGCCGCCATGCAGCGTCAGGCGGTAGGGTTCGGCCCGCACCCAGAAGGGATCGAACCAGTAGCGATAGTCCTTGTCCGGGCTGAGGGCGGCAAAGGCATCCCGCATCTGGTAGGCCCAACCGCGGTAGCGCTCGATGAACTTCGCCGGATGCGCCATGACGAAGGAGTGTCCACCGACCAGCAGTTCGGGCTTGAGCCGGTGCAGATACTCCGCTCCATAGAGGTAGCCCTCCTCCAGAATGGCGCTGTTGTGCGCCACCATGGCCTCATGGCCGGTTTGGGTCACGTCGTCCGGATCACCAAAAATGTTGTCGCCCGTGAACGCCACTTCGCGGCCATCGATGCGCCCATGCAGGCACAGGGCGAACTCGGTCTGGCCGGGCATCCAGTCCACCGTCAACCGGTAGCCTTCCCACTGGAAGGTTTCGCCGGGCTTGAAGACGCGATCCACTCGCACGCCATCTAGACCCTGGCCGTAGGCCTGGATGGGCGCCGCGTAATCGAAACGCTCCGGGTGCTCCATTTTGTCCACCATGCAGTCCAGCGCCCAGACCTGCGCCCCCCATTGCTCCCGCAGATGCGGCGCTTGCAGAAAATGATCCCCGTGCATGTGCGTGATCATCACCGCATCGATGCCTTTGAGACCCAAATGTTCACGCATCCCGCCCAGCGCTTGCTCCAGAAACTTCGTGTCCAGCAGCCCGCAGTCCACCACCAGTCCCCGGCCGCTCTCCGCCAGCAGCAGCCCAAAGTTCGGCCAGAAGTTCGGGCGCTTGAATTTGAACAAATGCGGGGTCACCTGCCACACATTCGAGACGACGGTTGGCGTCGAGACCTTGTCCTGGTAAGCGGCCGAGGCCCCCTCGACCCCGTAGCCACGCACGTAGAGCTTCTCCAGCCGCCGCAACTTTTCGCCAAAATCCCCCAACTGGACCTTGGGATGACGGACGGCCGGCCCGTGCGCGGGCAGCAGCCACGCGGGGTCGTAGTCCGCCAGCCGCCCCGCCGACTTTTCCAGCGCCCGGATGCCCGCGCCAAAGCCGTAATCCCATTCCGTGTCGAACCAGGTGTGCATCTTGGCCCCTGCCAGCATCACGTCGCCGCTGAAAGCCACCCGCAGGCCCTCTTGCTCGAGCAGGTAGGTCATTGCCCCCGGGCTGTTCCCGGGTGTGTCCACGCACACCAATTCCCGTCCCCGCCACTGGAACCTGCTGCCAGGCTTGAAGGTCCGGTCCAGGTGGATGGCCTGCCTCGGGGGACGCACGTAGCTGGAGCCATGAATGCTGAAAGCGTCGCCCAGGCTCACCCTCATCTTGCGGAAGTCCGCCGGCCGCTCGAACAGCGGCCCCTCCGCTTCCGGCGCCCCTACGCTGGCGCCCCAATCTTTCAATCGCGGCGCCCCCTGGCATTGCTCCCGATGATGGTGCGTAAACAAGACCCACTCCACGCGCTTGACCCCTATCTCGCTCAAGTGGTCCAGCACACTGCCGTCGCCCAAATCAATCAGCAGCGCCGCCTCCCCGTCCCGCAAAACATAGACGTTGCACGTATCGCTCCAGACAAACAGGTCCCTCAACACCCTGGGCTCCACCGGACGCAGCCGGCGCACCGGGTCGCTCCTCGCCTCGGCCCGGCCACTCCCGGCCTCGCTCTGACCAGGACCGGCCAGTTCGAACTTGACCACGAACGCATGCCGGCAGGGCGGCTCTTTTTGCGCCGAGACCGGGACCTCAATCGTGGTTTTTCCGGACCCATCCGTTTGCCAGTTGAGCACTCCCTTCACCCCGAGCAGGCGCGCCTTCGTGCCAACTGCCGGCCGCAAGGAGGAGAAGCTCAACTGCGGAGGCAAACCGCCGTCTTCCTCCTTGGCCAGGTATATGGCATAGACCGCCTTGCCTTTCCGCGTGAACACCACCTCGCCCTCCTTGTAAGGCGCGATGGGTCGGGTCCCATAGATCGCCTCGCCGTTCACCTTCATCCAGGCCCCGATTTCCTTCAGCCGCGCCACCGCCTCCGCCGGCAACTCCCCGTCCGGTTGCGGGCCGACATTGAGCAGGAGATTCCCGCCCTTGCCCACGATGTCCACCAGCAGATGGATGAGCCGGTGGGTGGACTTGTATTTGTCGTTCGGCTTGAACGACCACGAGGTGCCCATCGTCAAACAGCTTTCCCACGCGTAAGGCAGCGGCTTCTCGGGCACTTCCTGCTCCGGCGTCCGGTAATTCTCATAACGCCCGCCCACCGTGCGGTCCACCACGAGCAACTGCGGCTGGTGACGCCGCGCCATGGCCGCCAACTGGTCCATCTGCAGGTCCTGGGCCGGCGGGCGCACCTGGCCCGCATCCAGCCACAAAATGTCCACCCGCCCATAGCCGGTCATCAATTCCTCAATCTGCCCGTGGGTAAAATCAACAAACCGCCGCCATTTCTCCGGCTGGGCCAGCGTGTCGTAGTTGGGGTTGCGCGTGCGGGCCGGCGCCCCGGGCTCCCAGTAATCGGGGCTGTGCCAATCCGCCTTCGAGAAATACGCGCCGATGACAAACTGCTCCCGGCGAAAGGCCGCGAAGACCTCGCGCACCACATTCGAGCGGGCGTCGTTGTGAAACGGCACCTCCGGCGACGTCACCCGATAATCCGTCAACTGGGTATCGAACATGCAGAAACCGTCGTGGTGCTTGGTCGTGAAAACGACATATTTCATCCCGGCCGCCTTGGCCAGTTCTGCCCAGGTGCGCGGCTCGAACTTCACGGGATTGAACGTCTTGGGCAAGGCCCGGTAATCGCGCTGGAATCGTGCCAGGTCCTTGCCGCGCTCCACCCACGGCCTCAGGTCCTCCGGCCGCGCCCACTTGTCCTCCTCGACCAGCGGCCACGACTCGATGCAGCCCCATTGGCTGTAAGCCCCCCAATGCATCATGAAACCAAACTTGAGGTCCTGAAACCGCGCCAGCCTTTCCGCCAGCCAAGGCTCCGGGCCGGCCGTTCCGCTTTCCGCCGCTCGGGATGACGCCGGCAGAGCGGCACTGGCGATGCAGGCCAGCCAACAGCCAATGACCAATCGGGTTCTCATAAATCACACCGCAACAGGGCCTCCAGGTTTGCGGCCGGGGTTTCCACCGCCAGCGTGCACCCTGAACTCAGAACAAACCGCCGCCGCCCGCAGGCCCTCACCGTTTCCAGCGCCGTCTGCGCCGCCCGCCGCACCTGCTCCACGCTCCCATGCGCCAGCACCGCCACCGGATCGAGATTGCCCCACAACGCGATCTCAGACCCCACTGCCTGGCACGCCCGCCCCAGCTCCACCTTCTGATCTATCTCCAGCACGTCGGCCCCGGAAGATGCCATGTCGGCGAGGATGGGCAACGCATTTCCGCATACGTGCAACGATACCGGCTTGCGGGCCGCCTCGACCTCCAAAGTTTCGACGCCCATTGGCTCCATGAACGGGCCGGCAGTGGCAGTGGTAGTAGTAGTGGGGCAGGCGTCCCGCCTGCCTCCAGGGCGTCTCGCCCTCGATCCCACTGAGCCAGCCGAGACGCCTGCCCCACTACCCGACGGTTCAGGGTAAGCCGACTTCAGCCCGGCGATCAAACGCTGCTCGAAGGGCAGCGCCACCTCACGATACGCGCGCGGGCCAATCAGGCCCGCCAGCGAGTCGCCCCCGCTCAACATGTCGGCCCCGGTCGCTCTCAGCGCCCGGGCGTAGGCCAGCCCATACTCAAGACAACGTTCCATCAACGCCCGCACGAACGCCGGGTCATCCTCCACTTTGAGCATCACCTCCTGGACGCCCATGAGCGCCCCCGCCAGCGAAAAAGGATACTGATCAAAGCAGGCCACGATGTAAGCCTCCCTGCCCAGCGCCTCAACGATGCGCCCGCAGGCCTCCAGCATCAGCGGCCAGCGGCCCTGCGACCCAGGGTCGGGCGGCGGGATGCGCTCCAGGTCGCGCGCCCTTTGGACCAGCGGCGCGCCCAGGCCGCCGAATGGCTGGTCGTCCCCCTCCGCGCCAACGCTGGCCCCCATGGCTTGCGCGCTCACCCACGTGTCGGCGGACACCCACACCGCGTCCGGCTTGAACCGCTCGTAATAACGAATCACCGACTCCGCCAGGGCTTGCGCCTCGGTCGTGTATTGGCGGAGCGTGTACCCGGCTACCCCGGCGCAGAAATGCACCGCCAACGGCCCCGTCGGCGCGCGCGCCGTTGCCCGCCCCATCAGCGCCGCGCAAACCAGTTCTTTGGAATTCATGGCCCTCTTAATTCCAACGAGCATTGGCGAGTTGGCCCGTGGTCTGCCGTCGTTGCTTTAGGGTCGCGCATCAAGGCCTCGGTTGAACGTCGTTCTTTCGGCTCTTGTCCTTCCGCATTTCGCTCGTCATAAAAGGAGAAAGACAAACCCAGTTTCTTATTTGCGAATCTGAAAGCAAGCCGGGAAAATGCCAAACCGGCCCTCAGCCCCCTCGGGCGGACTGCCCACTCAGTTCCCATGGCTTCCGGGCCGTTCCTCGGAGTGCATCTCGCAATTCCCTTGCTATTCCCCGAATCCGGGAGTATATGAGTGATCGTGCATAAACTCTTTCCAGTTTGCTCCTGGCCTTTGAGTTGGTGCCAATAAATAATGTTGGGCCGCATTCGAGCGCCATGCGTGCAAAGCGAGGAATTCTTGGAGTGGTTGCGGTAATCGTCGCATTGTTCGCTTACTGGGCTGGCTCTGAGCTCTATTATGGACACAGCATTTCGCCGCGGGGCATTTCTACGGTGCGAGACTTTTTCGACCGCTTCGGCGAGCCTCGCTTGATTCGCATGGTTGAGCGCAACGGGAGGAGCTATTACGAGTTCTCGGGCCGCCTGCCGCCTCCTCTGGTCTTCGCACTGCCATCCGATCCACCCGCCTACGTTTTCGACGAGGAGGGACGTTTTGTGACGTGGTGCACCGACCCCGGTGACGCACCGGACTATCGGCGCGAGTGGCGGCTCCAGAGCACCAATAGCGTTGAGATTCGTATCGCCAGACAGAAGTTCGGACTATGACCACTTGGCCTAGCAAGGGCGGTCGAGCGAATCCCGATCAGATCGGGGCCTCCCCGTTCAACGCCGGGCGGCGGTTCGGGAGCGGCTCGTGCGCTCCACCGTCCCCGTCGGCGGCGGTCGCTCACCTTTGACCTTGGCATTAGACGAATGAATGGCCGGGATACAGAGGCCGTAAGACGCCTGCAGCAGAAGTACGCTGCCAGCGCGACTCAGACTCCGCAGGGCATCCATTTGCAATTTCCAGGCGTTTCAGAGACCTTCGAGCTTACAACAGCAGGTGGTGAGTTCACCCTTTTCACAGCCGCGTGGCATGAGCACTTTGCCGACATGGACGAGTTGGAGGGATTTTTGGGCGGTCTGTTCTCCGGCACAGTGGAGATCGTGGTCACGTATAGAGGCAAGACACCCGTCGGCCACAAGGTTCGAGTTCAGAAAGATGGAGGCATGAAGGTTATGTCGCGCACCGCAAGCCTCGTACCCTTATTCTGGCGACCCAAGTCATGCAAGACATTGAGATACACAACTGCCAACCAGTCGGTGCAGCCCGCGCCCGCCCGCGATGACGCGGGCGGGCGCGGCTGACCTCTGCGTCACACCACTCCACCCGCTATGACCGATACCGCCACATCACCGCTCGCCTGGTGGGCAGCACGTCGGTTCCGTTACAACATCGCCTTGGTTGTCGCTGGCATTCTTGCCTTCATCGCCTACGTGGCCGTCGGCTGGACGTTGTTGCCTGCCGACGCGGATTTCGAGGTCACTCTTTTCACCATGCTGTTTCAGGGCATCGGCTACCTGGTCATGATTGGAGTTGCGAACGTTTGTTATTTCCTTGGGCCGCTTTCAGAGCGGTTCTTCCGTCCCACAGACCCGGAGCGGTATCGCCGCATCTGCTACCGCTTGGGCTTTTGGTTTTCGGTCTTGCTCCCGTTCAGCATCCCAGTACTATTGACGCTGTTGGCAGTCTTTCATCCGAATTACTGGAGACATTCAACATGAGAGACACGTGCTGTAACCAGTTCGCTCCAGCGCACCGCCGCTATGCTTCTCCGCCAGGTGCGGAGCGGCAATTCGGAAGGGCCTTCCACGCTCCACCGTCCCCGCCAGCGGCGGTCGCTCACCTTGGCCGTTAGCCTGCACTACGCGCACGCCATGTGGAGCACCCCAGCACCAGCAATTGAGCAGGAGTTGAGTTCCAGCGAGCGGCTTGTCTGGAGTGGGCAACCGCGTGGCGGCATTCGGCTGCGAGCTTCCGATGCTTTCATTATTCCGTTCGGCCTCCTCTGGTGCGGCTTCGCCATCTTTTGGGAGGTCATGGCACTGACGGCCACGGCCAAAGGCGCTGGGCCGATTGCCATCGCGTTTCCACTTTTCGGAGTGCCGTTCGTCGTCATCGGTCTCTACCTCGTGTTTGGCCGGTTCATCGTGGACTCGCGGATTCGCGAGCGCACGTTTTACGGCCTTACCAGCGAGCGCATCATCGTTGTGAGCGGCTTGTTCTCCCGGCGCACGAAGTCGTTGAATCTGCGGACACTGAGCGATATTTCGCTGACTGAGAGGCCCGACGGCAGCGGCACCATCACTTTCGGGCCGGCACATCCGTTTGGTCAGTGGTTTTTTGGTGAGTGGTTTCCGTCAGGTTCGTGGCCCGGCGCCGGCCAGTTTGCAGCGCCGGCCTTCGACATGATTGACCGCGCCAAGGAGGTTTACCACCTCATCAGGCAGACACAGAAGACAGCCACATGAGGACGCAGGCTAACAAAATCGGTCGAGCCAACCGCCGCCTCACAAGCCCGCCTGCCCCGATCAAATCGGGGCTCAACGCTTGGCGGCAGCTCGGGAGTGCCTCGTGCGCTCGAGCGTCGCTGTCGGCGGCGGTCGGCCACCTCTGGCGCTAGACAATAAGAAGTATGCGCTTCGACGACATTAAGCGGCATCTCGCACCATATAGCATCTACAAGCGGCGTAAAACGACCATGAATCACGCGTTCGCGGCGGCAATTGCGCCTTGCGATGAGTTTGACGCCGACGCCGTCAAGCGCGCCATTCGTGTTCTTGGCCAAGATCCCGAAGAAGAATTGCGGTGCGTTTACTGTGATGCGCCCGCTGAAACGTGGGACCACGTACTGGCGACGGTTCGCGATTCCGTCTTCAGCGGTGCAGGACATCGGATTGGGAATCTCCTTCCGTGCTGCAAGCCCTGCAACTCGAAGAAGGGGAATCGAGCATGGGACGATTTCATCACGGCGCGGGAGGAGGCTAGCCCAGCTCGTGACGCGCGTATTGCACGCATTCGTCAGTATCTTGAGGAGTTCTTTGTCGTGGATTCGATTCCGAATGCACTGCCAGAGTACGCCCGCCTGATAGAGATTAAAGAGAAAGTTCTGTGCTTGATGAAAGAGGCGGATGATGTTGCCACAGAGATTCGGAAGAAAATGAGAGAGGCTAACAAGGCGATACAGCCAATGCCTACGCCTGCCACGGCTCCTGCTGGGGAGGAGCCGCGCCAGCCATAATCATGGCTCATCTTCCCCGTTCGGCGCCAGTGCGCCCCGGCTTGACAGAGGCACCGTGTAAGCTAACGTGAGCAGCGTCGGGGCGGCCAACAAACGCGTTGCGCTGGGGGCCGCGTTTAGCCTCGAGGTTGAAGCCACAACTCCAAGGGTACCGGAAACACCCGAGCGGCAGCGGGTCCTTGAGCAGGACGCGCCCAGAGACCGCACTCGGACATTTCCTGAGCGGCTTAGTTTTGTGCTGGACGAGCGTGTGAGCTCCGCCAGCGTAGTTCAGCTCCTCTTCGTTCCCTTCGTTTCCTTCTGTGAAATCAGCCTGGGGGCGCCGATGGGCGCCGCCAGCGTAGTTGAGGGAAAGCGAGGCGATTTTCCTCACGGTCCGTGAGGGCTGGCCGCCGTGGTCCCTCAATTATCTGGAAAGCGTTTTCTGGCCCTGCCGTTGCTCTCCAGACCCCTTTTCCCGAAGCGTTTAAAGCAGGAGAATCAGCAGCAAATAAAGGAGGCCAGAGAAGCACGGCGGCGTCCCGCCGCGGCGCATCCGCGTCAACCTTATTTGGTCGCGAGCTGAGCAAACAGTTCACAGAAGTTTTTGCGGTCATTTCGTTGCTCGTAGAAAGCGTGCTGTGCCAGCGAGTGCTCCCACAAGCGCTCGGGGGAGATCCCCGACAGGAAGGCTTCGATCCAGCAGGCGCAGGCGGCCATAATGCGAGCCAGCCTCTGCAGACTCACGTGCCGGTCGGCGCGGCCGCCAAGGAGGTGGGGATGGGGAATCCCGCTGAAGGAAACGACCGCACACCGGGCATAGCCGTTATAAAAATCCTGGCCCCGGTGGTCAAGCACTTTCTCCGTCGCGCTGACCTCGTGATTGTGCCGGGCGCGGCCACCCAGAACAGGCGAGGCCGATTTGTGAATGTCAACAGTCCGCCGCCGGCGCCCCAGGCGGCGCGCGCCTTTTCCGGTGGTCGTTCTGCCCTGTCGCCCCAGGACGACCACCGGCTACTTTCTTGCACCCCTGGCGGGGTGCGAGCTTCCACACTTGCCGACCTGATAACTGGAAAGCCTGACAGCCGGATGACTGTGGGAGCGCTTGAGCGCTTCAACGGCCCTGGCGCTTTGCAGGGCGATGGAGCCGCAGGAGATACACGAGCGCCACGAAATCGTAAGCGGCATGGGTGACCATGGGCGTCAGCAGGTTGCCGGTGAAAAGCCACAGCCAACCCAGATAGGCGCCGATGGCCGCCGTGATGAGGGCGTAAGTCAAGGTCAGCGGATGGGCGGCGCCGAAGAGCAGGCTGGCGATGATGATTGCCGGAAGGTTGCCCAGGCCGCGCGCGAATGTCCGCTGGAGGGCGCCGCGAAACAAGGCCTCCTCGGCGAAGCCCGCCGCGAGGCACAGGACAGCCAATTGGGGCAGTGACCAGCTTCCAAACAGCGGCCGGAGCAGGGCCTCCAGGACCTTGCGGTGCCGCGAGATGACGGGGAGGTCCGATCTGAGCGTCCAAAGAAAGAAGACAAAGGGCGGAATGACCGCCGCGCACCCAAGGAGGGCATCCTGGGTGCGCCATCGGAGATCGCCCAAAGTCGGATGCTGAGAGAGCGCACCCCAGAGAAAAGCCACCGCCAGGAAGACCAGTTCCGCCAGGCAGGCCTTGTCAAACGAAAGGGGGCCCGGCTCGGGCCTGAGATTAAATTTCAATTTTCAATTCCCATGTCACCGCGCGGCTGCGGCTGCGCGGCGGAAGTTGAACCGCTAATCTGCGCTAATAAACGCTGATAAAGGCGGGCTTGAGGCAGGAGCATGGCACTTCCAGGCGTCCCGCCCTGCGGGACCACACGGTGAGCGGAACCTTCCGGTGAGAGCATCGATCACACGCCTCTTCTTAGAGTTACCCCGAAAACAGGCGTGTGACGGGATGCAAATGAGCAAAAGCGTCGTTTTCATGCGGAGTGGTACTAAAACGGGTGGGGGATTAATTGAGAATTGAGTGTTGAGTAATGGTTATTGGTCATTGAGCCGGCAGCGCGCAGGCAAGTTTTGAGGTTACGCCGAAAATAGCCACGTAAGCCGTTGCAGATGAACAAGAGCGTCATTTTCATGCGAAGTGGTATCCCTGCAAGGGATGGGGGATTCATGCAAAAACAAGTTCCGAAGGCGAGGCGTAATTGCAACATTATTCTCTGGCACCCCTCCGGGGTGGACCGCCAGAGGGCGCCCTACCCGGTGGTCCCGCCGGGGCGGGACCACCGACTACTTTCTACCAACCCTCCGGGTTGGAGAAAATCGGAATTTGTTTTTGCACGGGCGTTTAGGTCAAGTAGCCCAGTTGACGAAGGTAATCCAGGAAACGACGGGCGCAGGCATCGAGGTTCTTTTCCTCACCGCCGCCCCGCAAGGGCGAGCACATCTCATAATTGACCCAGCCGGTGAAGCCGCCGTCGCGCAGGCCGCGCAAGAAAGAGCGGTAGTCAATGAACCCCTCGCCCATGGGGACGGCCCGAACCAGGTCGGGCGAGAGAGGGCGGTAATTGACGCAATCGGCGGCGTAAGCGTAGCGAGGCAGGCGCAGATAATCAGCGCAGGTGGTAGCCACGGTGAAGGGGGCGGCTTTTTTGGCGGCCCGATAGAGGTCCTCGCCGCGCAAAGCGGGTGACCAGGCATCGAACATCAATTTGACATTGGGCCGGGCGATGTCCCGCAGCAACTCAAGCAGCCCGTCGGTGTGCACGGCAACGTCGTGATGGTTTTGGATGCCTAAGACCACGCCAAAGGGTTGGGCGACCTCGGCGCACCAGCGGAGGGCTTCCACGCAACGATTCCATGAGGCCGTTGGCGAGTCTCCGTCCAATTCATAGCCGGTAAAAACGCGCACCAGGTGGCAATCGAGGTCAGCGGCCAGCCTGGCCAATTCCTCGACATATTTCACCTGGAGTTCGACGAGGGGGACCTCCGGGCATTCCCGGCCGGCGGTAAAGCTGGTATAGCCGGCGAGGCAGGCGGCCTCCAGGCCGGCCTGGCTCAAGAGGCGGCGCAAGGCCTGCCGCCGGGGAGGGTCAAGGTCGAGGATGGAGGCATGGGGCCGTTTGCCCATGAGCATGACGCCTTGGTAGCCCAGGGCCTTGGCGCGGTCGATGAAGGAGGGCAGTTCCAAGCGGACTTGGCCCCAGAGGCCAGCGTAGCTCACCGAAAAGAGGGCGGCTTTCATGATTTGGTTTCGGTGGTTCGCAGGGGCCTGGCTTTGAGTTTTTCAAGGATCCGTTGCACGAGGCTGGCCGGGAGGGCGTAGGTCGTGACCCGGCCAGCGCGGGCAATATTAAGCCCGATGGCTCGGCCGTCCAGGTTCACGAGCGGGCCTCCGCAAAGCCAGGGCTGAAGCACGGTGTCGTGTTCGAGGGCCTGTTCGAACCCCTCGGCGCGCTGGCTGACTGCACCCCCCAGGCGACTGAGTTGCGGCTGAGGATAAAACCCGGGTCCCAACTGTCCGGACCTGGGCACCATCATCCTCACGTCGGCGTCGAACTGTGCGGCGGCGCGCTGGAGGCGCAGTTTGACGGTTTGGCCTTCGCGGAAATCGCGCAGGATTTCGACGACTTGCTCGCGATTGGTCACGGGCGCGCTATTGACGGCCACAATGATGTCGCCCGGCTTGAGGCCGGCCTGCTCGGCGCTCAGTCCGGCCAGGAGCGCCTCGACTTTGGGGAGGGAGGTGGCGGAGTCGAACTGGACGCCGATGAGAGCGCGCTGGGGCCGGATTCTGCGGGGCAAAGCGCTGATGATGCCGACCGCGTGAGGGGTCTCTGCAATGCCAGGCGTGATGGCCCATTGCCCCACGGAAACCTCGCCCGCAGCCCACCGGATCGGCTTCAAGCCCCGGGCGTGCACCCGCACGAGCGCCACGTCCTCTTCCGCATCGCTGCCCAGCAATTCAGCCTCCACCTCTTGGTCGGTGGCGAGCCAGCACGTCAGTTTGCCCGGCTTGAGCTCGCTGGCCTTGGTGAGTGCCAGCCCGTTGGTATCGACGACGGCGCCGAGTGCGATGGTCTCCCCGTTGACATTGAGTTTGACAATGGAATGACGAGTGGCCTCGGACACGGGCGCAAAGGCGCGGAGAGTTTCCTCGCCGTTGCGGAAGCGATTTCGGGGCAAGGTGGGAGAAAGGTCCGGGTCCTGCGCGGCTGCAATCGGTATGAGGCCTCCGAGCGCCAGCGCCAAGGCCGGCAGCCAGCGGCAGAGCGCATCCTGACAGTGCGCCCGAGTGCGGGCAGAAGCCCTCCCCCCATCCCCCCTCCCATGCGCTCCGAGCGCATGGGAGGGGGCTGATCCCTTTTCCCACTTTACCCAAGGCGGCGGCCCGTCCCGCCCGGGGCGGGACGGGCCTTGCCTTGGGCTACTATCTTGCTGCCCCTCCGGGGCAGCAGAGAGCCGCGCTACGCGCGGGCAGAGTGGAATTGGTGGCAGTGTCGGGATGCGCCGCCAGCGGCAGGGAAGGAAGACGGGCCGCGGCCTCGTCGCTTGGGTTGGAGTATCCGGGGACATGGGCCAATCAATCGCCCTGCGGCTGGGTTTGGAGTTTCACAGCCAGCGACAGCAGTTTGTCGCCGCGTTTGACTTCCAGGTTCAACGTTTCGCCGGGTTGGGCCTCGGCCACCCAGCGCCAGAAAGAGGCGGACACCTTGATGTCGCGTCCTTCGACTTTGAGGAGAAGGTCGCCGGGTTTGAGGCCGGCTTTGAAGGCCGGGCCATTGGCCTCAACCGCACTGAGCCGGCAGCCGGCGGCATCATCGATGACGCTGGCGCCGACGTAGGCCCGTGGCCGGCCCAGTTGGCCGTTGGCGCTATCTCCTTGCACAAGCTGGTCCCAGGTCCCGTAAAACTCTGTCACCGGCACGTGGAAGTTGTCGGCGATGGAAGTGCTGATGGCGCTGTGGATGGCGATGACTCGGCCGAGCATGTCGAAGAGGGGTCCGCCGGAGTCACCGGGGCTGATCGGGCAATCGGTTTGCACCAGGTCGGGGGCGAGCCGGATGATGCGCCCCAAGCGCACGACCAGTGAGCGCTTGAGGTCAAAGCCGCCGGGATGGCCCAGCGCCAGCACCCAATCGCCGAGGCCCGCCTGGTCGAGGTCGCCCAGGGCCACGTGGGGCCAGGAGCCTGGGTCGGTGATCCGCATCAGGCCGGTGTCGGCCTCGGGATTGACTCCCAGGGTCTTGCCACGGGCGGTCTTGCCGCCGGGAAAAGTGAAATGCACGTCACGATTGGGCCGGACACAAACATGGCCGGCTGTCAGCACGAGGCCATCGGCGGAGATGACGACCCCGCTGCCGCTGCCCGGGCCGACTTCCACTGCCACCACGGCGGGGGACACGCGCAAGACCAGGGCCTTGAGGTGCTGCTCCATGGACCGCAGGTCGGCGAGGGAGGTGGGCGTGGGCTGGTTGAAGGCCGCGGGCAGTTCCTTACGGCTGGCGGGGGCGGCCCTCGGCGCTGCCGGCCTGCCGAGGGCAGGTGCGCCGGCCGCCTGTGGTCGCTCCCAGCTCTTGGGTGGCTGGGGTGGGCGGTTGGTCTGAATCGAATTCGGAGGAGCGGCAGGGCGAGGCTCTGCCTGGAGCGCCGGCATGGTCAACGCGGCGGCGAACAGCCAGCAGGCCGGCGTGGCTCGCAAAAACTCGACTGCACGCATGAAGGTCACAGCTCTTTGCCCGACCGTGGCGGACATAATAATCGCGGCTACCACTGGTCGTCATCAATCCAGACGCACACTAACCCGATTTGCTGTCGGGTCAAGGGGCAAGCAGTTCGGTCAGGGGCGTGACGTTAAAGTGGTGGAAGCGAGGGCCGTAACGGGCGGGTTTGCCATGCTTGCGCCGGTTGAAGCGCTCCTCCTCCGCAAAGGCCACGGGCACGCCGTCCTGAAGGAGGCAGGCGGCGGACTCATGATAGGCCGAGTTGAGCCCTAGCACGTATGCCATCGCGCAACGGTCCCGACTGGCCGCGGATGATGCGGCCAGCGGGTTGATGGAGTGGAATCCGCGGTCTGCAAAGGGCGGCGCAGGCCGTGAAGCCGGCGGGCCACCAAATCCGCATCACCCCCGGCGGCCACCAGCGGGCCGACTAACTGCAATTCCGCCTCCTGTGGGATGGCAGTGATCCCAAATCAACGGCGGACCGAATTTTGTCGAGGCACAGGGGCTCTTACTCGCCGTAAACAGTTACGGTGTACTTGGCCCAAAAGCACAGGATTCTCCGGACGTTCTGGTCGACGTGTTGGATTTTGGTAATGCCGCCGTTGGCTGAGGCGGCCTGGATGCTGGCATCTCCGATTGCGACGGCGCCCAGAAACGACTCGGCCGAAGCACTGCCTGACTTGGATGATCCGGAGTTCGCGGTCACCCAAAGAGGCGCTGAGACTTCGGTGTAGATTGCTCCGGCGAGGGAGCCACTCTGCGCTGGCGGGCTCACCGATGCGCAGCCAGTGAGTAATGCCGCCAGCGTGACGAGGGACGAATAACCAATCAGTTTTTTCATAACTTGGATACTTTTTGTTGTGGTCTTTGGATTTATTAACAGTTGCGTCTGCTTTGTGATTTGTTTCTGGCTCGGCGGCCCAGTTCTGTTCGCCCGGGCCGCCCAGGGAGGCCACTAGCCTCCACCTACTGATTAGGATTCCATTGCCGGCGGAGCAAATCAAAACTCCCGATGATTGTCGAGCAAATTCCGCCCAAGGAAGCTCATCCATTCATGCTCACGTGAAGGCAAGAAATGGGGGCCGACAGCTCTTGATAATACGCGCTCAGTCAACCCACATTCGCCCGCAAATGCCGGACCTGCTCGCCGGGGGCGCATCCTGACACTGCCCCCGGGCGCGGGCGGAAGCCCTCCCCCCTTCCCCCCTCCCATGCGCTCGGAGCGCATGGGAGGGGGGTGATCCGTTTTTCCACTTTACCCAGGGCGGCGGCCCGTCCCGCGCGGAGCGGGACGGGCCTTGCCCTGGGCTACTATCTTCCTGCCCCTCTGGGGCAGAAGAATGCCGCGCTACGCGCGGGTAGAGTGGAATTGGTGGCGGTGTCGGGATGCGCCGCAGAGGGATCAGTTCAGGGCTTCCGCGGTGGGAGGACGCCGACAATGAGGCCGGAGGCGGCGCTGCCCGCCCGATAGACGCGATGGGTTGCCTTGCGGAAATCCTCCGGCCTGGCGGTGGGGATGTTCACGAAAATCTGCGGGTTGCGGTCCACCAGCGGAAACCAGGAGCTCTGCACGTGGACCATCACCCGGTGGCCGGAGCGGAAGGTGTGAAAGATGTCGGGCAGCGTGAAGTCCACGCGCGTCACCTGGCCCGGGTGGAACGGCTCGGGTTTGTCAAAGCTGTTGCGGAATCTTCCGCGAAACACCTCGCCGCGCACCAGTTGCTGGCAGCCGCCCAGCTCCAGCCTGGCGGGGTTGGGTTCGGGGTTCGGATAATCGCCCGGATAGACGTCGACGAGTTTCACGACCCAGTCCGCGTCCGTACCGGTGGTGGAAACGTGGAGCGTTGCCTTGAGCGGACCAGCCAGGGTCAGGTCTTCGTTCAGCGGCTCGGTTGCATAAACCAGCACGTCCGGCCGGGAGGCTGCGAAGCGCTGGTCTTCGATGGGGTAGGCGCGGGGATAGCCGGTTGAGGGTTCGCGGGTATAGGGTACCGGCTTGGCGGGATCGCTGATGTATTCGTCGAAGGCGTCTGGGCCGTCAGCCGGCGGGTCAAAAGCCAGCGAGCCGCCGGGGCGGAAATAGAGGGTGCGGGAAGAGACGTTCCTCGGCGGCCAGGCATCGAAGCGGCGCCACTGGTCGGCGCCGGTTTCAAAGACCTGAGCTTGGGTCATGGTGTAGTTGGTGTCCCCTTTGAGAAAATGCCGGAAAAACGGCAGTTCGATCTTCTCCCGGAAGAACTCGGCGGTCCTGGCATGAAAGCTGATTGGGCCGAGGGTGTCGCCGAGGCCCCCACCCCATTCGCCGTGCGCCCAAGGGCCCATCACCAGCAGATTGGTGGTCCCGGGATTCAGCCGCCCGGTCCAGCGGTAGGTCTCCAGCGCCCCGAAGAGGTCCTCGGCATCGAACCACCCGCCGACCGTCAGCACGGGGCAACGGACGTTCCTGAGGTGCGGGCGGATGTTTCGGGCCTGCCACCAGTCATCATAAGTCGAGTGGGCGAGCAACTCCGTCCACATGGCCGAACGCCCCTTGAAATAGAAGGCGTCCGAGTTGGTCAGTGCTCCCAGGCGCAGGAAAAAGTCGTAGCCGTCGGGGGTGCCGAAGTGAAAGCGGCTGATTTCTTCATGCAGGGGGTCGTCGACGTGCCCGGCAAACCAGTAAAAGAAACCAAAGCTCTGCGCGAGGAAGAAGGCCCCGTTGTGGTGGGCGTCGTCGCCTATGAACCAATCGGCGATGGGCGCCTGCGGGGAGGCCGCCTTCAGGGCGGGATGGCTATCGATCATTCCCATCGAGGTGTAGAAGCCAGGATAGGAGATGCCAAACAGGCCCACCTTCCCGTTGTTGCCCGGCACGTTCCTCACCAGCCAGTCAATCGTGTCCCAGGTGTCCGAGTTTTCGTCGGTGTCCCTCGGGCCCTTGTTGGGATGGAAGGGTCGGACGTGGACGTATTGGCCTTCCGAACCGAAGCGCCCGCGCACGTCCTGGGTGACGAGAATGAACGTGTCCTTGGCGAAGGTCTCGAACGAGCCCGACCGCTCGGTGTAGTTGTCCGCGCCGTAGGGTTTGAGCCCGTACGGGGTGCGGGTGAGCAGGATCGGCCAGGTCTGGGAATCGTCCTTGGGCACGTAAACGCTGGTGAACAGCCGGACGCCGTCCCGCATTGGGATGCGGTACTCGGACTTGGTATAATGTTCCGCCAGCCAGGCGGCGGTGGCGTCAGCGGGCTTGGCCTCCGCTGGGCAAACGCGAGCCGGGGCGAGCACCAGAAAGACCAACACCCAGCGCAGGATGTGGTGGCGCGCATTGCAGGGTATGAGCGTCGGCAACCACCGGGCGCGCCTGGCCGTCGGCGCGATCATGCGTAAGCGCCGGCGTCTATAGAACCCAGTCGAGCTTGGCACAGGTCTCGCGACTGGCGAGCGGGAAGCCATAACCGTTTTGGATGAGCTTGCAGTAATCCAGCTCCTGGCGCAAGACGGAAAGGGGGGAAACATTCAATCGGGAGGCGTCTCCGAATGAGGGCGGTTCCGGGATTTACCGAATCCAGCCGCCGGGCTGAGCGTGCTTGGGGCTATCTCCTGAGGAAGAGGCGCCAGAGCTGGCGCCAGCGGGCCGGCTGCGATTTGGCGGGCAGGTCGCCCCGGGCGATCAGCCGCCGCCGGGAGGCAGGCAGACAAAACGCCGCGGCCGCCAGGCGCCCATGCATCCGGGACACCCGGAGCATGTCGCGCCAGGGATCGAAATGCGAGAGCCGGGAGGTTGGGGCCGCATAATCCACCGTCACGGGCAGGGCTTGCAGAGGAATGCCCGCCCAGGCCGCCTTGACCAGGACCTCCAGTTCGTAGGCATACCGCTCTCCGGTCAGCCGCAGGGCGCGGACGGCGGCCAGGGGATAGCACCGATAGCCGCATTGCGTGTCCGATAAACGCAGGCCGGTCTCGAGGCGAAACCAGAACCTGGACAGGGCATTGGAGGCCCGCCGCGGCCCGGGTGCGCCAGCCTGCTTGAGGTCCCGCACGCCGACAATCAGCGCCTCCGGGTGGCGGCGGCAGGCCCGGGCGAAATCGGCCAGCGCCGCCACCGCATGTTGGCCGTCGGCATCCATGGTGATCGCATGGGTAAACGCCAGTTCCGCCGCTTTGGCAAAGCCGGCCCGCAAGGCCGCGCCTTTGCCCTGGTTGCGCGGCAAGGTCACCACCACGAGGTCTTCGGCTCGCGCCAGGATGGCCGGGGTCTGGTCGGTCGAGCCATCGTTGATGACGATGACCGGCAAGGCGGCGCGCGCCCCGCGCGCCACCGCGCCCAGGGTGCGGCCGTGGTTATAGACCGGGATCAGCACGCAGAGGCGCGGCGCTGGATCGGTGGGGGTCATGGGTTCCGCTTGGTGGCCAGAGCCGTTGCAGGAGCGAAAAGTAGCTCCAGAGGGGTCCGATGATTCCGCGCTGGCGCAAGCGTTCAACCAGGCTGAGATAGGCCGGGGTGGGATCGCCCGCCACCCAATTGGGCTGGCGGCGCGCGAACTCCTGCAGTTGGGCGAAGATTTCATCGGCGGTCAATTGGGGGGCGACATAGTAAGTGGGGCGGAGCAGGTCGTGGTCGGGGCCGACCAGCCCATCGGCCAGTGCGCGCTGGGACAGGGGCGTGCCGGGATAAATTCGCATGCCGACCACGGCCATAAAAACGGCCCCTGGAAGCCGTCGGGAGTTATCGAAGGCAAGGCGGAGGGTTTGCCGGGTCTCGCCCGGCCCGCCGCAGATCAGGAAATGGCAGTAATCGATGTGCTCCCGGGCCGCCAGGGCGCTGGCTTGAAGGATGTCGTCGAAGCTGAGGTCTTTTTGATAAGCCGCCAGGACTTCGTCGCAGAGACTGTCGGAGCCGAATTCGATATTGGTCAGTCCCGCGCGGGCCATGAGCTTGACCAACTCAGCCGTCAAGCCCTGGGGCCGCAGGAAGCAGGACCACGTGATCTTGAGCTGGCGCCGAAGCAGCGCCTGGCAAACCTCGGCCACGTGCTCCGGGCAGGAATTAAACACCGCATCCACAATGAAGGCGTGCCGGGCCCCCAGGCGCTGAAGTTGCTCGAATTCCTCGGCCACGATTTCCGCCGGGCGGCGGTAGTGGCGGCGGCCTTCAATCTGCGGATAGGTGCAATAGCAGCAGTGAAAAGCGCAGCCGCGTTGGGTTTGCAGGTTCAACATCCCGCTGGTCCGGAGGTAATACTCGGTGATGGGAGCGGGCCGATCGGCCTCGCGCAATTCCAGCGGCGCCGTTGGGCCCGCGGGGGGATTGACCCTGAGCTGTCCGTTGTGGCGGAACACCAAGCCCGGAATCCCGCTGTGGGGAGCGCCGTGGTTGAGCGCCTCGAGCAACTCAACCAGGCTGCGGTCGCCTTCGCCGCAAATCCCGAAATCGGCTTCCGCCAGCTCCATTAGGCTTTGGGGAAAGATGCTGAAACCGCTCCCGCCAAGGATGACCGGGCAGCGTGCCTGCCGGCGGATGGCCGCCACGAGCCCCTTCAAGCCGTCAAAAAACGTCTCCCGTTTCCGGATGAGCACGTCGTCAATGTTGCGGACGGAAATGCCGACAAAATCCGGCCGGAAAGCGGCCAGCCTTTCCTCGACTGAGGGGCCGTGGAGCAGGCAATCGAACCAGGAGGTTTGATGGCCCGCCCGGCGCAACGCCGCGTTGAGATGCGCCAGGCCAAGCGGGAAGACCGGGTCGGGCGCCCGGCACCAATTCGGGCTAAGGAGAAGGACCCTGCTAGCCATGAAGCGACGCGCACCTCCAGTTGACCGGCCCGCGGCGCGGGCGGCAGCCAAAAACATCGCCCGCCGCCAGGTTATCCGCTCGCGCCGTATCAGCGGGCGCATCCTGACGCTGCCCCCGAGCGCGGGCAGAAGCCCTCCCCCCATCCCCCCTCCCATGCGCTCGGAGCGCATGGGAGGGGGGTGATCCCTTTTCCCACTTTACCCAGGGCCCCGGCGCGCCGGGGTCCCGCCCGGAGCGGGACGGGCCTTGCCCTGGGCTACTATCTTGCTGCCCCTCCGGGGCGGAAGAGTGCCGCGCTGCGCGCGGGTAGAGTGGAATTGGTGGCAGTGTCGTGATGCGCGCCGTATCAGCCATGCCGGAGGATAGGGAGCGGGTTGTTGGCAGAGCAACTCAAAACCAAGATCAAGACGCGGTTGCGGTCAGGCCGCCGTCCACCACAATCGTCTGGCCCATGATGTAGGAGGCGGCCTTGGAGGCGAGGAACCCGACCACGGCGGCCACCTCCTCGGGCCGGCCAGCGCGTTTGAGCAGAATGTGTTCGAGGTTGCGCCGCTTTAGCTCGGGGGGCACCCGCGCGCTCATGTCGGTTTCGATGAAGCCCGGCACGACGGTGTTGACTCGAATTCCGTTGCCGCCCAGTTCCGCCGCCAGCGCCCGGGAAAAGGCGATCAACGCCCCTTTGGAGGCCGCGTAGTTGGTTTGTCCGCTCACCCCCACGAGGCCGGCCACGGAAGCGACGTTGATGATGACCCCCTGGCGGGCCTTGAGCATGGGGCGGCTGACGGCCTTGCACCAGCGGAAAGCGCCGTTGAGGTTGGTGTCAATCACCTTGTGCCAGTCTTCCGCGGGCATCAGCAAGAGGAACGTGTCGCAGGTGATGCCGGCGTTGTTCACCAGCACATCGATGGCTCCCCCCGCGGCCAGCACCTGGTCCACGGCCGTCGCGATGGCGTCGGCGTCCGCCTGGGGACATTTGATGGCCTGCGCGCCACAGGCCGCGGCGACCTGGGCCGCGGCGTCGTCCCGCTGATGAAAGGTGAAAAAGACGCGCGCGCCCTGGCGGGCAAACCATTCCACGATGGCCCGCCCAATGCCGCGCGAGCCGCCGGTGACCACGACGACCCGGCCTTCAAATTCACGGTCCTGCCTGGATTGACCTGCGGTTTCCATACCTGCCGATTCAGGGGCAGCGCCGTCCAGGAGGGCTAGCGGGCGGTCCCGCCGATGGGGAGGGAGATGCGGACGGAACCGGACTGGCCGGACTGGGGCGGGACAATCTCGAGCTTGCCGCGATGGGTCTCGATGATTTTTCGGCTGACGGTCAGGCCCAGGCCCAGACCGACATTGCGGGTGGTGAAGAAGGGAGCGGAGGCCTTTTGCGCTGACTCGGGCGTGAAACCGGGGCCGTTGTCCTGGACTTCGATTTGCACGCCAAACTCGCCGCCCTCGCCGTTGCCGGCGGGTTCGGCGCGCAGATGGATGCCGATCCTCGGGTCGGCCGGGTTAGCCTGGAGGGCATTGAGCATGACCTCGGCCAGGGCGTGTTTGAGGGCGGCGCGGTCGCCGGTGAGGATAATGGGTTGGTTGCCGGTATCGTAAGTGAGTTGGCCGGGTTTGCCGGGTTGATAGCGGCGGGCTTCCAGGTAGGCCTCTTCGAGCAGTGGGGCCAGGGCAAAGGCTTCCTGGGCCGGAAGGCGGTCGGAGGCCAGGAAGCGCATCTGGTTGGTGAGCCGGGTGACGCGTCGGACGCCCGCGGAGAGGTCGCGCTCCATGGTTTGCAGGAACTCCAGGCCCACGCTCTTGTCGGCGAGTTTCTCGCTGAGCATTTGTTGGTGGACGGAGAGCGGGACGAGGGCATTGCCGATTTCATGGGTGAGCCGGTCGGCCATAGTCTTGACCAGGCGCAGTTTGGCGGTCTCGATCTCGAGGCGCTGCAACTGCTGGCTCTGGGTCAGGTCCTCGACCATGAGCAGGGCGGCGGCGGGCAGGCCGGGCTGCTGGTGTTGGAAGGGGACGATGTTGGCGTTGAAAACGGGGCCGGACTCGCCCTCGGGCTGGTATCTGAAGTTGGAAACCGCCGAGCCGGTCTTGAGGACCTGATAGACTTTGGCGCCCAGGGGTTGCGGCAGGTCGCTGAATTCGAGTTCGCCCTTCTGTCGTTCGGTGCGGGCGAAGAGCTTGCGCGCCATCTTGTTGGCGTGCAGGATGGCCAGGTCGCGGCTGACGAGCACGCAGGCGCTGCTCAACTCGCGGAGGATGTCCGCCATCATTTCATGGTTGCTGACCAACTGGTCGTGGAGCCAGATGTTCTTGAGGGCCAGGCCGAGTTGCTCGAGCAAATGGAAGATGAGCTCCAATTCCGAGTTGACCAGCGGCTCGCCGGTGACGCGGCCGTCGAAGACGGCCACACCCAGGAGGCTTTCCCGGTCCAGGATCGGCACGGCCACCTGGACGCCGAGCAGTTCGAATTCTTTCTGGGTGGCGAGGTCGTTGCGGGCCTCCTCGCCCTGGCGCCGGAGGATGCGCCCGAGGCGAAGCAGATGGCTGCCAATGCCGGCTTCAAAGGACAACTCGAAGTGCTGGAGCAGGCCGGCAGACAAGCCGAGCGAGCAGGCGGCCCGGAGTTGGCGGCTTTGGCCAAAGACGTGGGGGCCGCTGAAGGAAGCAAGGGGCGGGCGCAGGAAGATGGCCGCCCGGTTGAGGCCAAGGATTTCGCGGAGCAACAGCAGGAATTGGTTGAGCATCCCCTCGGCGTTGAGGGAATGGGTCAAAATGCGGGAAAAATCGCGCAGCACGCCGAGGGCATGGGCGGCGCCAGCCACTGGAGTGGGCGCGCTTTCCACCGGCCGGACGGTTTCCTGGGGCCGCGGGGGCAGGGGGCAGACCAGGGCCTGGGAGGCAGGCTCCGACCAGAGCCGCGCGAGCAGGGCGGCCAACATGCGGGTGCGCACCGGCTTGTTCAGCACGTAAGCTGCGCCTTGCAGGTAGGCTTCCTCCTCCCACTCCCACTGCCTGGCAGCGGTATAGATGAGGAGCGGGCACCTGGGCGCGCGCCGGCGCAATTTCTCCACCAACCAGACTCCCTGCACGGTGGTCAAATCCAGCTCCAGGATGCACGCATCCACCAAACCGTGGGCCAGCAATGGCTCCGCCTCGTCCAGGCTGTAGCGGTCCACCACCCGGTACTGTTCGGAATCCATTCCCGCCCGAATGGCCTCCGCCAGGTCAGGGTGTTGAGCCAGCACCAGCAGCGTTTTCATGGCGGCATCGCCCTTTCGATACCGGTTTTCAAGTGCATGGGCAGGAGGGTGTCCGATGGCCGGTGTCGGGGGTCGAGGGACGAGGGTCGAGGGCCGAGGGAGAGAACTGGACGCGCGGATGGAATGCGGTGTGAATACCGCGCCACTCCCAGGGCACAGCCCGGCTGGAGCGTCTTGCGAAATGGCCTCCGACGGCCGAGGCGCGAATACAGGGGAACAATCGACCCGCGAGGCGATCCCGCGAACCTCGCCTCGGTCATGACCGGCTGGCGCCCCATCTGGCAGCACGATAATTCCACTGCCTTACTGGAAACTATTTCCATTCTCTTGGCAATCTCCAAATTGTCACCTGCCCGGCAAACAGTTGTTCGAAGGACTGCCACCAGTGGTAGATGAAACATAGACTGGGCCTCTGGTCAACAGAATCTTGGCCCAGATTCTTAGCACGCCGGCCCGCCAGACACAATCCGGGGGAATGCTGATTCGGGCCCCAGGAAATCCCCGGACCCAGGCCAGGGAATGCGCTGGGCGCGGCACAGCCGCAACCAGTGGGAGAGGGGATGGAGGATGGAGGATGGAGGATGGAGGCTGGCAGAGGCCTTGAACGTCGAACTCTGAACTGCGCCCGTGGCGGCAGTTGTTCAAAGTTCAAGGGTCCACTGGTCAGAGAATCCGCGGGTGTGGGACGGGAAGCTTAGGGCTCGTGCAAAAATAAATTCCGAGATCTGGCTGCTTGGGTGGAGCGTGAAGCGTGAGAGCGTGGAGCGTGGTCCCGATTCCGAATCGGGAATGCCTTCACGCTCTATCCCGATTCGGAATCGGGACTCCACGCTCTGGACGCCAGGCGAAGGCAGTTTGTTAGAATTGCGCCCAGAGCACCGAAGTTGTTTTTGCACGGGAGCTTAGCGGGCCGGCGGGCCGCCGGCGCGCCCCAGGGCAATGGAACCGACAGGGATTAGTCCGGGGAGATGAGCTTTTCCCAGAGCTTGTCATTGAGCAGGACCTTGTGGAGGAACTCCTGCTCCTGCTGCGGGGTGAGCGCCTGGGCGGGATGAGTCGGCAAGCGCAAGGTGAAGGTCGTGCCGTGGCCCGGTTCACTGCGGGCTTGGATGCGCCCGCCGTGATGGTGGACGATGAAATAGCAGGCCATAAGGTGGATGCCATATTCCAGCGGGCTGTCGTTGCGGACCAGAAAGGGGTCGAAAACCAACCGCACGGCCTCATCGGGCAGACCCGGGCCGTTGTCGCTGACCTGCACCTGGATTTCCTGGTTTTCCGCCGGGGCGGGTTCGAGGCAGGTGGCCGAGCAGATGATGCGGCTGCCCGTGGGCAGGCTGACCCCTTCGTCCCTCAACAACAATTCAAAGAGCCGGTAAAACTTCGGTTTGTCCACGTGCAGGGCCGGGAGTGAATCGGGGATGCGGTTTTCGACGGTGATCTGCTTTGCGGCCAAGGCGTCGCCGAGCAGCGCGACCGTGTCGGCCACCACGGTGTGCAATTGGACGCAGTCGCCGAATTCGAAGGCGGGTCTTTCGGAAGCGGTCCAGAGGTCCTTGAGCAAGGTGTTGATCCGGGCGATCTGGCCCTGGACATTCTGGTAATACTCCTTCCAGAAACCCGGGTTGCGCAGCTCGTTCAAGTCCCGCTTTTCCTCGGCCATTTTGGCGGGCGCCAGGTCGAGGAAGGTCTTCACGGCCACCAGGGAGTTGCGGATGTGATGGCTCAGGCCGGCGGCCAGCAGGCCCAGGCTCACAATCCGATCGGCGATCAGCATGTTGCGCAAGACGGAGAGCTTTTCCTGCAACAACTGGTCGCGCTCGCGCTGGACGATGAAGAACTCGAGGCTGCGTTTGAGGGTGTTTTCCAGTTGGGGCGGGTCCCAGGGTTTGGTGACGTACTTGTAGATGGCGCCGGTGTTGACGGCGGCAATGGCGGCCTCCATGTCGGCGTAAGCGGTGACCAGCAGGCGAATGATGCGGGGGCGGAGTTGGCGGGCGCGTTCCAGCAGCCAGACGCCTTTCTCGCCCGGCATGCGCTGGTCGGTCATCAGGAGGCCGATCTCATCCTTGTGTTGTTCGAGCAGCTTGAGGCCGTCCTGGGCGTTGGTGGCGGTGAGAATGCGGAACTGGTCTCCGAAGGCCAGGGTGAAGTACTTCAACGACATCTCCTCGTCATCCACGTAAAGGATGGCGAAGTTCCGGTAATCGTAAAGGTGGTCCATAGGCTCGGTTAGGCGTTGGCCGGGAATTCCAGGGCAAATTCACAGAAGCGGCCGGGCTCGGTGTTGACCGCGATGCGGCCCTGGCAGTCCTGGACGATGCGATAGCAGATGGTCAGCCCCAGGCCCATGCCCTGGCCGACGTCTTTGGTGGTGAAAAACGGGTCGAACACTTTGTCCAGGTGCTGGGGCGCGATGCCGGGGCCATTGTCGCGGACGATGAGGATGCTCTTGGCCGGCTCGGAGCGGCCCTCGATCCAGATGGTGGGCCGCTCGCCCGCGAAGGTCTTCTGCGGGAACGCGTCGAGGGAGTTCTGCAACAGGTTGACCAGCAGGTGAATGAGTTTGTTCTTGTTGGCCCGGATGGTTTGGCCCGCGGCCAGTTGCCGCTCGATCAGGACTTTGTCCTTCCATTCATTGCTCAGCAGGCGCAGGGCGGCGGCGACGGCGTCCGCCACTTCCACCTGGTCGCGGCTCTCCACGTCCGGATGCGTGAACATTCTCAGATCGGAGACGATGTTCCTCACGCGCTTGAGGCCATCTTCGACATCCAGCAGGATGTCCTGGTATTCCTGCTGGAAAGGGGGCGCCAGGTCGCGGGTTCGCTTGCGGAGGGCGAACAAGCCGGTGGTGGCGAAATTGAGGGGATTATTGATTTCGTGGATAATGCCGGCGCTCATGCGGCCGAGGGAGGCCAGCTTTGCGGATTGCACCAGTTGGGTCTCGGTCTCTTTGAGTTGCTCGATGGTGGATTCGAGCACCTGGTTCTGCCGGGAAAGTTTGCGCTGGTACTGGCGCGACTCGACCAGGTTGCGGATGCGGACGTGCAATTCGGTGGTCGAGAAGGGCTTGGTCAGGAAATCGCTGGCGCCCGCCGACAAGGCGGCCAGCTTGGTCTCTTCATCCGCCCGCGCGGTGAGCAGGAGGACGGGAATGCCCTGGGTGGGGGTGCGCCCGCGCAGTTCACGGCAGGCCGCCAACCCGTCCTTCTCCGGCATCATCATGTCGAGCAGGATCAGGTCCGGCAAAAACTGGCCGGCCTTATCGACCGCCTGCTGACCGTCCACAGCCTCGAGGACCTGGTAATCCGGGCTCAATTGTGTGTTCAGAAAACGCAGCATGTCGGGCTCGTCGTCCGCCACCAGGATGACCGGCCGGCTGCCGTTGGGCGAGGTCTCCACGGGCCGCGCCGAAGGCGGCGAGGGCGTCAGGGCCGGGAACAACTCGGCGCGCCGGTACAAATCTGCCAGCCACTCGTTGGAAGTCGCGGCCGGCGCGCCGTCCGCCGCCGCCGGGGCAAGGTCCGCGGCGGGTTCCGGCTTGGGCGTTTGCCCCGGCCCGGCCGCCTGATAGGGCAAACGGACGGTGAAGGTGGCGCCTTGGCCTTCCTGGCTTTGGACGCTGACGCGGCCGCCCTGGAGTTCGACCAGTTCTTTGACCAGGGCCAGCCCGATGCCCGCCCCTCGGTACTTGCGCTTGGAGGAGCCGTCCGCCTGCCAGAAACGATCAAAGACGAACGGCAGGTTCTTCTCCGCAATGCCCACCCCGGTATCGGCCACCACCAGGACCAGTTCATCGCCTTGTCTTTCCGCGCGCAACTCGACCCGGCCGCCGGCGGGAGTGAACTTGAGGGCGTTAAAGACAAGGTTGAGCACGATTTTCTCGAGTTTGTCGCGGTCGGCCAGCACGCTGCCCAGGGCGGGGGCGGCGAAGGTCTCCAGCCGCAGGCGTTTGTCGTCGGCGACCTGGCGGGCGGCGCTGGCCAGGCCCTTGATGAACTGGGTGATTTCGAGCGGTTCGCGTTTGACCTCCATGCGGCCGGACTCGAGGCGGACCAGTTCGAGCAGGTCGTTGATGAGTTTGAGCAGCCGCATGCCGTTGGCGTGCATGGTGAGCAGGAGGTTGGTGGTCTCCGTGTCGAGGGGGAAGCGGCGGATGAGCGTCTCGAGGGGGGCCAGCAGCAGCGTAAGCGGGGTGCGGAGTTCATGGCTGATATTGGCAAAGAAGCGGCTCTTGATCTGGTCGAGTTCGAGCAGCTTGCGGTTGCTCTCCTCGAGCATCTGCCGGTTCTGGTCGAGCTCGAAGCGCAGGGCGAATTCACGAAAGCGGATTTCGTTGTAAAACCAGGTTCCGGTGAGAATGAACACGCCGGTAACAAACAGGAAGTACAGGTTATTGAAAAAAATCCCTCCGGGCGGCAACGGCAGAGGATGGAGCAGGCAGGCCGCCAGGTAGGTCAGCATCGAGAGCAGAAAAACCAGGATGCTGTCGACCAGCGTCCAACGGAGCAGAATGGCCGCGCCGAGCATGACCAGGTTCAGCCCCGCGTAGTACGGGGAAGCGGCGCCCTCCGTCCGGTAGATCATCCAGGAGATGAACGACATCGGCAATAGTGCCACGAGCTGGCCCAAGACCCGATAGAATTTGAGATTGGGGCGGAAACTGAGCAAGGCCCAGATGCCTCCCAGCAGCAGCGAACAGAGCAGCCGGAGTTGGATGAACTCACCCAGCATGTCGTATTTCGCGTTGTGATAGACGAAATAATCCAGCGAGGCGCCCGCCGGCATGAAGATGAGAGCGAGGATGCACCCCACCTTATAATTGCGCACCCGCACCTTCCGCTCGTAGTCCTGGAAGGCGGAGCGCAAGGCAGCCGGGTTTAACTTCGGTTCAGCCTGCACGAGACGGTTTCCTGACTTCCAGGGCGATGTTGACCGCGTCGCCGATGGCCTGGACCGAAGCGGTGTCGGCCGGGGCGCGCTCGGGCGCCAACCGGGAGAGCTCGTCGGCGCTGCGGTAAACCAGGTGCCAATCGAGCACATACTCCATCCAGTTGCGAGACGGGTTGGTGGTGCTGACGTTGGTGCCGAGCAAAAGGCCGCCCGGGGCCAGAAGCTCGTAAAGGAAGCTCATCAGGCGTTTGCAGACCTGGTCCGACAGGTAGTCGAAGAGCCCGGCGCAATAGATTAGGTCGTACAGCGGGGGAGTGCTTGGCTTGCCCGCATCTTTGAGCAGGTGATGCACCGATTTTCTGATAGTCTGAATTCCCGTGGAACGGTGGTGAGCGGCCTTAAGGTCTTTCAGGACTTGGGCGGTGTAGGAAAGGGTTTCCTCGTTGAAATCCAGCAGGGTGAAGCGCGCCAGGTCGGCGAGTTCGTGTTGGGCCAGAAAATCCTGCATTTCCTTGGCGGGGCCGCAGCCGACGTTGAGAACGCGCAAAGTCCGGCCCTGGGCTGCGGCCCGCCTGGTCTCGTCAAGCAAGCGGCGGGTCAGGTAGGTGACGCGATTCCGATGGGCCACGACGGGCGGCGTGTCCAGGAAAATCCGGTTGACTAGCTTGGCAAACATGGAGGCGCCTTCGAACGGATCGCGGACCATCATGTTCACCATCTCATAATCGCCCGCATAGCCCAAGGGCTTCTGGAAGGTGCGGTAGAGGAACGGGGAGCACAAAACCACCGGGTGGATCTGCCGTTTCATGTAGGCCCGGTGCGCGGAGCGCACGTCCGGCTCGAGTTGGTTGGCCAGAAGTTCGAACTTCTCCAGGAGCGGCGCCACCGCCGGCAGGATCGGACGTTCCAATTCGAGCAGGACCTCCCGTTCCAATCTCAGACGGTCTCCCGCCGGTTGCGATCTCACCCCCAATTCCATCTGTTCCATCCACAGGCGCGCATCGAGGAAGAACATCTGCATGTCGGCCACGACCACTTTAAATTCGGACCGGACCCGAAAATTTTTGCCGCACTTCTCGAGGAACTGGGCAAAAGCTGCCTGGATCTTCGACCGGTTGTTCACCAGGCCGGCCAAGGTCAGGTCGAGACAGGCCTCATCCAAGGTCACTTCGCAGACCAGGGCTGAACCGAACTGGATCAGATTGCTGACGACCGCACGGCCGGAGTAAATCAAGTGTCCGTGGAGGAGAATCTTGAAGCTCTGCAACACTTCGGACAGGCGCAGCACGGCCGACGGGCTATAGACCTGGAAAGCGGCCTGGAAACGGGTCAACTTGAGCAGGGTGGCGTGGAGTTCGACTCCCTGGGCGTTCTCGCAGGAGACAGAACTGTCCGGCATTTCGCGTTGCACCGTGTCAGTCGGCATAATCATTGCGTCATTCAGCCCCCGGATCTTGGGGGCAGACGGCCCGTTTGTCGACGCTCGTAGCGCGGACTTCCAGAGCCAGGCCCAGGCAACCGGGTTTCCTAACATTTTTCGTGCCAGGGACCACAATAGTCTTGCCAGGGAACGGTCCTGGCTTTATGAAGGGCGTGCCATTCAACACAGGGCAAATATGTTAAAATTCGTCTATTGTGTCCGCCGCCGCCCGGACCTCACGCCCGAGGCGTTTCGGAAATACTGGCTGGAAAACCACGGGCCGCTGGTGCGGAAGTACGCCAGCGCGATGCGCGCAAAGCGCTACGTCCAGAGCCATACGCTCGACACGCCGCTCAATGCCGCCGCCCAGCAGCCTCGCGGGACCAAGCCGCCGTACGACGGCCTGACCGAGCTTTGGTGGGATAGCGTGGAAGACCTGGCCCAGGCGCTCAATACCCCCGAGTGCCGGGAAGCCAACCGGGCATTGGCCGAAGACGAGGCCCGGTTCTGCGACCTGCCGAATTGCTCCGTGTTCTTCACCGAAGAGCACACGATTTTCTGACCGGCCCCGGCACTGCCTGGGCGGGCGCATCCGGATGCTGTTTCAGCAGTGACGCAGGCGCGTACGGTCTGACTTGGGGGCTGTTGGCATCTGGTATGCTGCGCAATGACGGGCCTTTGTCGTTTCTCGCCCGAGGCAAGACGCCCGCGGACCGAGCTACGTGTTGGCAAGTGACCATGAAAAGACAGCGCTCCGTCTCAAAGAATGTCCGAGCGCAACCGGCGGCTCGCTGCGCTGGCCGCCCGGTGTGGCGGCAGCTCCTATGGCCGGCCGCACTCCTGGCGCTCAGCCCCTGCCAGGTCTCCGGCCTCGGCTCGCGAATCCCCAACCAGGACGCCACCGCCATCGGCTGCGGCAATGCGTTCGTCGCTACGGCGGACAATCCCTCCGCCTTGTACTATAACCCGGCGGGCATCACGCAACTGGAAGGACAGCACTTCCAGGCCGGCTTGCTCTCCTACTTAAATATCGTGGCGGATTACCAGTCGCCGTCGGGGAAGCAATTTGAGAGCAAGTCTCAGACCATTGCCATTCCGCAGTTGGAGTACACCCTGTCCTTCAAAGACAAGCCTTTCTCGGTTGGCCTGGGCATTTATGCGCCCTTCGGGCTGGGCATGGAGTGGCCGGACAACGCGCCGTTTCGCAATGCCGGGCTGGAGGCGGAAGTGACTTATCTTACCGTTAACCCGGTGGTGGCCTGGCGGGCGCTGCCCTCGTTGTCTGTGGCTATCGGTCCCACGTTCAACTACTCGGAAGCGACCTTGCGCCAAGGTGTGCTGGTGTCTCCGTACCGGTTTAAATTCAAGGGCGATGATTGGGCTTATGGATTCACCGCCGGCATCCTTTGGCAGCCCCATCCGAAGTGGTCTTTCGGCGCCAAGTATATGAGCGCCACCGCGATGGACTACGACGGCACCGCGTCCTTCGGCCCGGCGGGGGCGCCGCTGCCATCGCCCACGCATACCAAGACCCACCTGGAATACCCGCAGATTGCCGCCGGGGGCATCTCCTTCCGCCCCACGACCAACTGGAACTTCGAGGTGGATGTTGACTATACCGATTGGGATACGGTGAAGAATGCGGTGATCGGCGGCATTGGCACGCTCACGCTGAACTGGCGGTCAAGCTTCTTCTATGAGTTTGGCGTGACCCGACAACTGGGCAAGGGTTACTTCGTCAACGCGGGCTATTTCTTCAGCGAGGCCTCGACCCCGGACAAAAACTACACGCCGCTGGTGCCGGACACCGACCTCCATGTGGGCAGCCTGGGTTTCGGCCACCGGGGGCGACGGTGGGACTGGGCCTTGGCTGGCCAGCTTATCGGCGGCACTTACCGTACCGTTTCCGGCGCCGCTGACCCAACCGTCAACGGCCGCTACCGCCTCTTCACGCCCACGATTTCGCTTGCGGTCGGGTATCACTTCTAAGTCAAGACGCGGCGAACAACGGTCCCGGGATGGCCTCGGCAAATCTCTGCGGCGCCGGTCTCCGATCATTCTCCACGGGCAACCCCCGTCCTGTCGAGCCGGATTCGCTGGGCTGGAGGGTGATGGGGGCATCCGGACAGTGCGGTAGCGGCAGCCCTCCCTGGGTGCCAGTGAAGGCGGCCTCCGGCCGCCTGTTCCAGCCTCACCCCTGCCAATGCCCCCTCTCAAACCTCAAGGACTGGCGGCTGGCAGCCGCGCGGTCGCCACGGTCAGCTTGCCCGAAGGAGCGCCCTCAGTTCCACCATTCAAAGGCGAAGGAGGTTGGCTAAGCGTGTTCATCAGTCTCAAAGCGGTTATCTGCCACGGCGGAGTTGCTCTGGCTATGACCGCACCAGCCTACCCGCTCTGTTTGGAACCAGTCAAACGCCGGGATATAAGGCTTGATGTCGAGCAGCGGGGTATTGTCCAGAACGTCCACCCCTTCCACGTCCAGACAATGGCCGGTGACTCCAAGCAACCGCACTACTGAGAGTCCAATGGGATTTGGACGGCAGGGAGCGCGAGTCGCAAATACCCCATGCGGGGTCGTATCCAGATAGGGAGTCACGATGAGTTGCGCAGGCTTGGCCCGGTCAAACCAGTATAGGAGCCAGATGCGGTCGAATCCGTCGAGGTCGCGCAGCCCCAGCGCATACTCAGGAAACACTTCAACCGTGCCCTTCACACCAACGGCACAAGCCGACTGGATTGGGGTTCCGGTCGCCTGCTGGTAGGACGAGTGAATGGTGCCAATGGGCTTCAGTTTCATTGTCGAAATCAAGGTTCGCGGTTACGCGGCATCATGCAAGCCGGGCCAAAAGTTGTCCAGCATGAACCCAGAGCGCCAACCTGCGGACCCGTGCCGCCCGATTCTTCGCATCACCACACCGAATCGAAGAACAAATCGCCCCTGACGGGCCATCGCGGGCTGTTCATCACTCTAGGCGGATACACCGGGGACGCCAAGGAGTTAGGCAGCCGGCTTCAACGTTGAAAGTGCGAATGGCGCTCATCTCCTGCGAATCATGGAGTTTTCTCCCGCTGCACCCAGCGGTAGGCCGCCTTGGCGCTCTGCGAGAAAACCTGTTCCTCCGCCGGGCGTCGATAGATGCGGAAATAGTCTGCCACGATACCTTGAACGGTTGTCAGCGGCGCGAACCGCTCGCTCACCGGCCAGTTGCTGGCGTAGATCAGGCGTTCGGGGCCGAAAATCGTACGCATCACATCCAGCACCGGACGGTAAAACTCCACGTCACGGGGCGCGGACCCGTCGCTCCGACCGGTGCCTTCTACCAGACCGGAGAGCTTGCAGGAGATGCTTGGCCTGCGCGCCAGTGCCCGCATCTGTTTTAGCCAGTCAGCCGGGGGTGCTTTGCCGTCCACAACGACGCCCGCCAGGTGGTCGATGATGATCCGCAGGCCGGGCACTTCCTTCGCCAGCCGGTCCGCGAACGGGAGAATCTCCCTGCCGCCGACCAAGTCCAGCGACAGATCGTAGTCAGCCAGCAGTTTCAGATCGCTGACAAAGGCGGAGTCGTCCAGCGTGCCGTCCAGGTTGCGGTCACGAATGCGGATGCCCCGAAAGAGTTCATTGGCCGCAAACCGTTTCAGGTGCCCGGCAAATTGTTTCGTGCCGACCGGCAGGTTCCCGACGAAGCCGACGATGAACGGCTCGTGCGCCGCGAGGTCGAGCACCCACTGGTTGTCCTCCAGCCACGGGCTGGCCTCCACGACGACCGTGCCCGTCACGGGCCGTGGCACCGGCAGGGCGCGGTAGTCCTTGGGCAGCACCGGGCGATAGAGCAGTTTGTCCTCGCGGGGTGGCCACGGCACCCCTTCGGCGCGAGTCGGGTCGTAGAAATGAGTGTGGGTGTCGATCAGGGTGAAGCCGCCCGCGCCAGCCGCAGGCGGAGCCGACGCGGCCCGGACAACTGAACCCCAGCCGCTCAACGTCACTCCGGCAACCGCTTCCACGGTAGCAGTCAAGAATCGTCTGCGATGTCCGAATGGCCGCCCCGCGTTGAGCGGACAAGCGCAGCGGCGGCTCGCTTTACCGGTCTTGTTAGGCGGCGGTGCTTTCAATGCGGCCCAAATTGTATTTTGAACTGCTCTGGAAAGACAAAGCGTTCGACGATGCAGATGCCTATCCCGCCGCTCACGACGAGGCATGTCAGGGCGATGGCAAAGATCAGAACTGACTGTTTCACGCCTGACTTATGCTTGAAGAAGGAGATGATGATCAAACCCAGCAAGAGCATTTCCAACGAAAGGAAAATGTGCTTGAAGGAATACATGTTCCATCCGGCGACCCTGGCCAGAGCTCTTTCGTCCTTGGGAAGGATTCCGCAAAGGTACGGGACGAGTCGTTCGATGGATGCCTGGACTGCGACCGGATAGAACAGCGACGGGTTCCTCCCCCGGAATATGAGAACCACAGCGGTCGCAGCCACGATGATCGGCAATGCTGGGCCTCCGAGCAGACCGAGAAATGGCGTCCTGCCACCGGAAAGCAAGTAACTCCGAGCATACGACATCGTTGCCGGATGGCCGGTAACCCAATCGCAAATTACGTGGCCCAGTTCATGAACAGGAACGAGGAAGAATCCGAAAACAAGCGACGTGATCGTGAGTTTCTTAAAGTCGATTTTTACTGGACTGTTGCTGTCGATCATAAACAAATGATCTGTTTTGCTCTGACGGAGAATTCCAGTTGATGCGCCATAAAACCAGTAACTCGATGCGCTTTGCAACTATCGTGGTAACGGCTGAGCGACAGGCGATATTCGCGCTCCGGTTTCGTAATGTCAATCTGCAAGATCAAGCGACGAAAGTCGGTCAGGCTGATTATGCCGGAGCGACCCGATGGCCGCGAAGCTGACAGGCGGGTCAAAGCGCACGGCGGAGTTCGCGGCCAGGCAGGCCAAGCCATTCATCCATCTCTCCCAGGAGGCGGACGGCGCGGCTGCGGCGGCCAGGCCCCTGGCTCTCATTTACGACCACGGCATCAGGGCGCTCAGCGTAGCTGGGAGCCGGGCGTCGAAGCCGACCGGCCCGACACGCGATGGTTCCCATCACCTGCCAAAAGCCCCCAGGTCGGCGCTGGCGAGGCCGGGGCCAGGCCCTTCATGCGCCGGACAGCCTTCCTGGCCCCTGTCGGGTTAGGCTGGGCCGCAAGCCGGTTTCAAAGGGCCGCTGTTGCGGTGGGCGATGCGGCACCTGGCCAAGAAGCTGATCTCGTAGAAGCCAGTATTCCAACTGAAGAAAATCGCGTCTTCAGCGGTTCCGGTCGCGTCTTGGCTTGTCCACATCGACCGCCAACCGGACGGTGGGGCCTTTTTTCCGCGAAATCACCGGCCTGTGGCTTTTCTCACGCCGCCGCCGCGCCCGCGCCTCGGCGCTGAAGCGACCGCGCACCAAGAACAAGACCACGCCGAGCGCGAGGACGCCGATGAGCCAAAGAATTGGATTTCCGATGTCGCCCATAGTCAGAATATCAATCCGTGTTGGGCTTCATTGAGCATCGCGGCGTCACAATAATCCCTATTGCTAGACCCGTGAGGATGCCGCTGCAATAATATCTCATAAAGCGTAACAGCTCAGATTGCCCAACCATTATTATACAACCATCGGTTCGTATATTGCGTCATGCAACTTCAAGATGCAATCCATCTGGTTCGTGCGGTTTGTAGCCGCCGTCACCCCGGCTCGGCCATTTCGACAAGACGACAGGCACCACACCGCGACAGGGGGGGAACAAGGTCGCCGAGGGCAACATCGTGGCCAGCTTGATCGTTGACGACCGTAAGCAAGGATGATGGCGCAGTTTGCGCCTCCTGATCGCGTCTGCCGGACAAGCTGAGCTGCCCAGGTCCATCGCGCCCACACCCTCCACCAGCTTTGCCGGACCCAGGAGGCCAAAGACCTGCTGCTTTCGGTCGTAAGCGATTTCGCGTCCAACTCGACCATCCCGTATCACTTGGCGCAATATTGCGCTAGGCTGGGCCAGCTCGACGAGGCGAAGCAGTGGCTGGGGAAGGCTCTGCTGGTCGCGAGTGACCTGGAAGAAGTGGAGCGGCTGCGCAAGATGGCGATGGAAAACCCGGACCTGGACCCGGTGAGGAGGATGCCGTGACGCGCAGCTAGCCAGTCCTAAACTGACTCCAAATTGATTAAGCCGCCTGTTCCTGTTCCGGGTTCTCGACTTCCGGTTCCGAGGTCAATTGGGCTTCGAACGAAGATTGCAGCGCGGGGATTGCGAGCCTTCGACCAAATCCACCTGCCTCCATTTCTTGCTGCCCCCGCAACGAGAAACGCGCCCAGGGAATCGCCTTTAGTCGCCCTTCCTCGATCGGTTCCCCGGTCACCTCGCAAATCCCATACGTGCCGCACTCGATGCGACGAATGGCCTCAAGCACCTCAAAAACTGTCTCCTGCGTCGTACCCGCAGCCGCGAAGGCCAGGATGCGCTGAGTTTCCTCCGTGGCGGCTTCACCGAGGTCATCCATTTTGACAGCCGATGGGGCCGGGGAGGAGAACTCCCGTGCGAGCAACCTGTCGCGTTCACCGATGAGGCGTCGGAAATGAGCGGCCCATTTGGCCGGCACCTTGGATTTTCGGTTGGAACCTAAAATGTCTGCTGCTGTCGACATGCAGTACTTATCGGCAGAAACACCATTCCGTTAAATGGAGGGGAGCGAAATTGGGGAAAACCTAAGACTGGCCCCAGGGATTCTTCTAATTCGCAGGAGCCACTCGGGCGGAAGACCGCTGGCTGCAACGCGACTCTTGCTGAAGCGCACTCCAGATTGGCGCGTCAGTTGGACATGCCATGCCGTTGCGTCCAGTACTGCCGGAGCGGACGGTCTTTCAGGGCGGGCCGTCGCGAGTCTCCGACTTGGAGCGCGAGCCGGCCAAGCACCTGGTCGTCCGGCTGACCAACGCGGTCGCCGCCTGGATGGCCCGATAGATTATTCGATGGTGTGGGTTTTACTCACTTTCCTGGGCGCGTTCGGAGTCCACCGGTTTTGCCTTGGCAAGTCGGGCACAGGCATTTTATACGTGGTGACGCTTGGCCTGTTTGGCATTGGCCTCATCTACGATTTCTGGACGCTCAATTCGCAGATAGGCGAACTGAACTTGAGCAAGCAGGCGCGGTGAAACAAATGTTTTATGAAAATCTCAGACTTAGTGTTCATCGGCATCAAAGGATCGGTCGTGGCGCTGAATCGCGCCACGGGCGAGCAGGTTTGGGCGACCCATCTCAAAGGCTCCGACTTTGTCAATGTCGTCGTGGAAAACGAGATAGTTCTTGCCTCCTGTTGCGGCGAAATCTTTTGTCTTGATCCGCTCACGGGCAATGAGCGTTGGCACAACCCGCTAAAGGGTTTTGGCAGGGGGCTGGCCACAATCGCCACTGAAGACAACTTGCGAAGTGGAAACGCCCCGGTGCTGGCCGAGAAACGTCGCCGCGACGAACAAGGGGCGGCTTCAGCGGCAGCAGCTTCAACGACCGCCGCGAGCAGCTCCTGAACCTCGCACGAGTCGCAAGGGCGAGGGTCGTTGCCTTGGCGATACGGCTCGTGACGCAGCAATACCTCCTGCTCCAGCGCAACCTGCCCCCCAGAGGACTGCGGCGGAAGCAACGGCTACGCCGAATTTGTGGACGCGATGGCTGATCCAAAGCACGAGCAGCACGACGTAAACATTGTGATGATGCCCCGGCTGCCTTTCGGCCCGGACTCGCTGGAGCGTTCGACGCTTCATTCGGCATCCACCGGGCCTCACTTCAGCCAAATGATGGTGATTCCTTCGTTGGTTGCGCCCAAGTCCGGGTCGCCGCGCAACTCCGGCACCGCTTCCAGCAGGGCCAGTACCGCGTCGTTGAAAATGGAAAAGTCTTCGCCCGCGATGAAGTCCTTGATGACGCCTTCCTTTTTGCGAAGCCCCAAGGATTTCCGCAACCCGACACAGAGCGCCCCGCCTTTGCCCGATGAACCGTAGCCGTGAATCACTTTCAGCACTCGCGCCCCGTCACGCTTCGCCCGCTTGATTTCCGCGATGACCAGCCGCCGCGCATCATCGAGAGTGGGCAGCCCTTGTTCGACGTTGAATGTCCGAATCGCCCTCATTTGCTCTCAATCACACGAGGTTTCGCGCCTCCGGCGAGGTTCTCGGCGCGGCCACAAATTCTCCGAATTCCCTCCGCAGCGCCGAACGGCAGTCCAATCTGGCCGCTCGGAACGTCGTCCTCTCGCGGGTTGATGCGGATGAGGGTGCCGCTGATTCCTTGCAGCACCTGCTCCGAGGTGTGCCGCACGGTGGGAACGGCGCTGCCCGCGCCCAGTTCAACAACGGCCAGCTTGGCAGAGGATTTGGCCAGTTCGTTGAGCCACTGGGCAAACCGCTCGTGCTGCGCCTCAGTGCGGTGGCCCAGCCACGACCAGTCGCCGAACATCAGGATGTTAGGCCGGGCCAGCGCCGGGCAATTCCTGCATCGCGGCAAAGGCTCCAGAGCGCGGAAGGTGCTTTCCTCAATGTTCACGCTTTCACCCTCAGCCTCCCAAATCTCATCAGAACAGGAGGCGGTGCATTGGAAGTGGTGAATGGAGCCGTGGCATTCAACTACTCGCTCCGGAGCAAAACCGGCTTGCTGGAATTGCCCGTCCACGTTCGACGTGAAGACAAAATAGCCTCCCGGCTTGGCTGAGCCGATTTCCAGCAACTGATTGAAGCCTTGGTGCGGCGTCGTTTTGCGATAGAGGTTCAGCCGGTGCCCGTAAAAGGCCCACGCCAGATGCGGGTTCTCCTTGAACCAAGCCGGGTTGGCCATTTCCTCGAATGACATGCCAAGTTTGGCGATGACGGGGTAGGCCCGCCAAAAACCCTGTGTGCCCCGGAAATCAGGCAAGCCGGAATCAACGCCCATGCCCGCTCCGGCAGTGACCAAGAGCGCGTCGGCGGCCTTGATGGCCTCCGCAGCCCGCCTGACCTTGGCGTCAGTATCCTTCTCCATCAGTCAGCGCTTCCCGCAGCCCTGCTTGTATTTCTTGCCGCTGCCGCACTCGGCGACCGGCGGGCAGCTTGTCCGGCGCATACAGGCCGAGGAAGTGATGGAAATCGCCACGCTCGACCTTCGAGCGGCTAAACTGGTAGAAAATTAAGTCGGCGTCCGTCACGGATGCACAGGATGCCAGAAGCGCCGTCCGGCTGCGACCACATTTTGCCGCGATTGGCTTCCGATTCAGCAATCCGTGGATGCAGGTTGGCCAAAAAACACGGCCTCGATATGAACGCTCCGCCCTCGTAGAGTTCCACCGCCGACAGCGATGCCTGCTGAACAAACTCAATCACCCGGCCAGGGTGCCAGTGTCCCGCAAGAGGTCACGGGACAGCCCCGGCGCGTGGTCGTGGGCGGCGTGACGTGGCGCGACACCTTCGCCGCCCTCAAGCACCGTAATTTCCGATTGTTCTTCGTCGGCCAACTCGTGTCGCTCACCGGTACATGGATGCAGACCACCGCGCAAGGCTGGCTGGTGTACCAGTTGACCGGCTCGAAGGTTCTGCTCGGCACCGTGGCTGCTGTGGGGTCGCTGCCCATGCTGCTCTCCGTCTGGGGCGGCTCCGTGGCCGACCGGCATCCCAAGCGCACCGTGGTCTTGTTCACCCAGACCGGGATGATGGTGCTGGCCTTCGCGTTCGCGGCGTTGGTGTGGAGCAGGCACATCCAGCCGTGGCACATCCTCGTGCTGGCCGCGCTGGGCGGGGTGGCGATGGCCTTCGACATGCCCGCCCGGCAGGCGTTCATGGTCGAGATGACCAGCCGCGAAGACCTGATGAACGCGGTGTCGCTGAACAGTTCCATCTTCAACGGCGCACGGGTCGTCGGCCCCGCCGTGGCTGGCTTCCTCATGGCGCATGTGGGCATGGCGATGTGCTTCCTGCTGAACGGCCTCAGCTTCCTGGCGGTCATCGCGGGTTTGCTGATGATGCGCCTGCCCAAGTTTGTCCCCCCGGCGGAACCCGCCTCGACCGGGCGGCACATGCTGGAAGGCTTCGCGTATGTGGCCAACCATCGGCGCGTCCGCATCCTGCTGCTACTCTTCGCCGTCGTGGGCGTCTTCGGCTGGTCCTACTCGGTCCTGCTGCCTGCGTATGCGACGGACATTCTGCATGTGGGAGAACGCGGCTACGGCGCACTGCTCAGCGCCAGCGGCCTCGGCGCTCTCCTGGGCGCTCTGACCGTGGCGACCTACGGGGGCCGCCTCCGGCCACGGCGAATGATTCTCGGCGGGCTGTGGCTGTTCTCGGCCATGCTGCTGCTGCTTGCCGTGGTGCGCTGGTATCCGCTGGTGCTGGCGTGCCTGGCGGTGGGCGGCTGGGGGATGCTGCTCTACTACTCGACGACCAACACGCTCGTTCAGACCAGCGTCTCGGACGACATGCGCGGGCGCGTCATGGGCATCTGGGCGCTGGTTTTCGGCGGCATGATGCCGGTGGGCGGACTCGAATCGGGTTTAGTGTCGCAGGCGGTGGGTGTGCCCTGGACGGTCGCGGTGGGGGCGCTGGTGTGCGGGGGTGCCGGTGTGGTGACGTGGCTCGTCGTGCGGCACAATCCTCCGGCCCCAGTGGAACCGCGTCCTTGAGACGGGCACACGGGAAATCACAGTTCGCCACGCTGGGCCAGCACGTACATCTTGGCTTCAATCCGGCAGAGAGCCTCGCGGTATTGGCTGAAAGCCGCCCCGCTGAGCCAGGACATCTGTTCCCTCTGGAAACCGGTCGGTCTTTGGGGGTATAGCCAGGGCCGTGGGTCACAGGATCCCATTTCGCCGCGTCCGGCAGTGCACGCCGCTTTGCGCCGAAACGCCGTTGGCCGCTCCCAGGGCAGTTCATAGGAAGCTCCCTGCTCCGAAACCGGACGCGCATAGGGGCCATGAACCGGGCGGCAGCGGTTGTGCTTCAACTCCTGTGGCTTTCATTTTCGACGAACGCAGCGGTCTCACGCCCGGGAGGCCTCGGTTGCCTTTTTGCCTTGAGTCAACGCGCCGTTCCATCCTGCCGACGAAGCTCGCTGCTTCGCCGAACGTTTTCCGCCCGCAACACCAGGATGGAATGAGGCGGAAGCTTAACCGGACGATCCAGCGCAACACTGTCGGACAAATGGACGGTGGTCACACTTTCCGGCTGGCCGGGCTTGTTGATCGCAGCGAGACTTGGCCCATTGATGCGCCACGCGATCACCGTAGGTGCTGGCAAAACGCCCTTCAGGCGGATCGGCAGCACCGCCTCCTGGTCGGTGGAATAATTGATCAACGCGAGGCCGAGACGGCCCGTCTGGTTGTCCCAGGCGGCGACGGCATCCACCGGCAAATTGCCATCCAGTTGTGTCGGCACCAATATCCCGCGGAGCTCGGCGCGGTAGAGCGCCAGCAAGTGACCGACCGGATCCATCACTGCGTAGTTCCGGCTGGTCTTGATGGCGGCGATGACGTTGACCGTCTGAGCCCAGTTGGCCATTTGCACGAGGTCGGCGGAGCGCAACAACTCGTTCATGGCGCGGCCCGCCGCAATCATGTCCCCGAGCGTGTAGTAGTGCTCGAACGGGCCGATGCCGCCGGCGTCCGGCGTCGGGTTCCAGTCGCGCACGATGCCCCATTCATCAATCGCCAGGCGCACCCGTTTGAGTTCGGTGTCGCCCTTGCCGAGGCGGTCGCGGAAATCAGTCACAATGCGGCGCACGCCAGCCGCCACTCCACCGGAATAGTCAGCAAAGTTCTGTTCAAACGTTTTCGCGTCCTCGGCGCTGAAGGGTACGGGCAGCTTTCGTTCGGTGTAATGATGGCCGCTCAGGAGGTCCATGTTCGCGGCACAATGCGGCAGCATCACGTCGTTCCATTTCCCTGGCGCGCCGACGGCGATAATTTTGATGTGTGGATTCCGCGCCTTCATCGCGGCGACAAACGCGTTGTGCCGAAGCGCGTAGCGTTCCACCGACACGTTGCCGAGCTGCCACTCGCCGAACATCTCGTTGCCCACGCCCCACCAGGTTACCGCGTAAGGCTTGCGGTGGCCGTTCCTGGCACGCTCCGCGCCCCATCGGGTGTTCGCCGAACCGGTGAAATACTCCACCTCGTCCGCCGCCGCCGCCACGCTCCCAAGGCCGGTGTTCACGGCTACGTACGGCTCGGCGCCGACTTCGGCGCAGAAGGCCATGAACTCATCCGCGCCAAAATCGTTGTCCTCGACATCATTCCAGGCGCGTTCCCAGCGCGGCGGTCGGCGGTCGCGGTCGCCGATGCCGTCCTGCCAGTTGTAACCGGAAACGAAGTTGCCGCCGGGCCAGCGGTAGAGCGGAGCCTTGAGTTTCTGAATCAGCGCCAGGGTGTCGGCGCGCATGCCCTGCACATTGTCGGCCGGCATGAGCGACAGATTGGCGATCCAGAGATACGCGGGCTGCGACAGCAACACCGACAGCGACGCAGACTCGGTCGTGGCCCCGGCGCGGAAGCGGAAGGGAATCTTGCGATACGCAAGGCCCGCGTCACCGAGGAGGAGGCTCTGGCCTTCGTCCGGCCTGTCGCCCCAGGCGAGGCGGATCTCCACCGGCGGGTTGGATGCGCCCACATGGGCCAGAATCGCGTAGCCGACGTATTCCTTGCCGGCAATCAGGCCGAGATTATTTTGGCGGAGACCGCACTTCGCGCCTCTGGCGTCCCGCAACCACAGGGCCAGGCAGCGGTCCCCGCAGTAGGCGCCGGCGGGGTCGGGCAGCGCGTCGAAGACCGCGCCCGCGGGCCGCACGATTTCCCACGGCGACTTATTGGTAAGGTCGAGCAGGAATTTGCGGTCGCGCAATTTTTCAGCCCAGATGCCATCATGAATGCAGCGACCGAGGTGCTCGATGAACTGGCTGTAAATGTAAGGCGAAATAACCGGGCCCGGCCGGGCGAGGTCCACGGAGAGCTGGGCGTCCGCCGCGGAGACCGCGATGGACGACGACCAGTGGGCAGCGAGACAAGCCAGCAGGAGGCTAAGACTTCTTTTCATCGTGGTTACATTCCCACAAAACTGTAATCGTAAGGCTTCCTCATTTCCCTCGCGGCGTGGGCATTGCCTTCCTTGGCATTTTCGCCCACGAACCTTTCCCCGGCGGGGTCCCAGTCCAGCCTTCGTCCAACCCGCAAAGCGATCGCACCCAGGTGGGAGATGCAGGCGGAACGGTGGCCCACCTCAACGTCGCAGATCGCCAACTTCCTTGAGCGAATACAGTCAAAGAAGTTCCCCATGTGGTCATCGCTCGCATAGACCCTTTCCGCCTTCTCCGGGAGTGCGGCCTTGATGAGTTCAGGGTCGTTTGCCTTCAGATTTCCACGGTTGACCCAGATCCAGCCGTTGGAACCTTCGAAGCGGATGCCATTTCGCTGGCCCTGCGGATCTTCGATGCCCCCGAAAATGTTGTCCGCCTTGGTCGTGCGAACGTTTTCGATCACACCATTCGCGTAAGTGAACTTGACGTCATATTCGCTGTAAGCCGTGTAGCCTCCGGGAATGGGTTCGGCGAGCGGTTTGGCCTCGACTTCGACGGGACCGGGGAGCCCGATGGCCCACAGGGCGATATCGTTGTGGTGCGCGCCCCAATCCGTCATGGTTCCGCCCGAGTAGTCGTACCAGTAACGGAAGAAAGTGTGGCACCGTTGCGGCACGTATTCGACCTTGGGAGCCTGGCCAAGCCAGTAATCCCAATCCAAGCCCGCCGGAACGGGCGCGGTCTTGAAGGGACCATCGCGCAGTCCCGCCGGCAGCCAAACGGTGACCTCCTTGAGTTTGCCAATCCTCCCGTTGCGAACCAGTTCAACCGCGAGCCGGAACCTGGCATCGCTGCGCTGCTGCGTGCCGGTTTGCAGTATGGTTTTGTGTTCGCGAACTGCCTGAATGAGGCGTTTGCCTTCATCAATGGTCAGCGTCAGAGGTTTCTCGCCATAGACATCTTTCCCGGCGAGAGTGGCGGCGAGATTGATCAACGTATGCCAGTGGTCAGGTGTGCCATTGATTACGGCATGAAGGTCGTCGCGTTCCATGACCTTGGGGAAATCGCTATATTTGGCGGGAACTTTGCCATCTTTCGTAAACTGCTTGGCCGCCTGCTCCACGTGGCTGGCGTCCACGTCGCAAACGGCGATTATGTCCCCAAAGCGGCTGGCGTTGCCGGCGTCGCCCTTGCCCATGCCCCCGCACCCGACGAGCGCAATCCCTGGACGGTCATTGGGTCCGAGTTTTTTCGGGGTCGGGGCTGCGGCCAGCTCCCGTTCAAGGAACCATACTGGCAAGCCGGTGGCAGCGGCGGCCAGCGAACATGATTTCAGAAACGACCGGCGGGAAATGTAAAAGTATTTCGTTTGCACAGCAAGATGTTCGCCTCCCATGGATGCGCCGGCAAGCGCAAAAGCGTCCGGCTCATGCCTTCAACCCTCTCAGGTTCAGTTCTAGCCGCCGGTTCTCCCTGATGACCTTGTCCATCTTGAGTTGGCTCTGTTCCGTTGCTGGCTTGCCACCAACAACTGAATTGGTTTTTCATGCAATGGATGTCAATCTCAGGACCGTGCCGATGATAAGGTCAACCGCAGCCCCCAGTCCGTATCAGCCGGAAAATCCGGCAGCATAATGATTCCGATCGGGCTTGATCGCAGCGTCCCCCTGCCAACGTCCCGCCAGGCGGCGGTGCGGGGATCGAACCATTGCGCGCGGTAGAGGCTTTCGAGCCTGGCGCCCCGGACCTGGCTGCGCGGACACCCTTTCTCGAAATAGAGCAGGAATATTTCCTTGTCCGGCGTCCGGGCGCAGTAGGCCCAACCTTCATACGACTGCAGGACGGGCGTCTTGTTAGGTGAGACCAGATCCGCATTGGGGACCAGCTCCTGGTACCGCTTCCCGATCGAAAACGCGAAGGTCCGCAAATGCTGCATTTGCCCGGCGGAACTCCACTGGAAAGCGTCCCACATCTTGACCGGCGCCTCGGCCTCGATATCCCCACCCCAGATCCCTTCGGCGCCATAAACATGCCCGGCGAGGCCTCCGGACAGAAAACACCCGTACATGGCCGAGCGCACGAACTGATCATCTTTCTCGGTCCCCCCGGGCGCGCCGTACTTGTAACCCACGGAGCGCGCATCGGCATAACCGGAGTAATACGGCTCGCCGTTCAGGGCGGGTTGGGAATGGGGCGAATGGAAAATCTCGGTCAGGTACCAGTAGTTGTTGTGTTCGCGCATGTTCCCTGTTTGATGCAGTGTGACCCATGAATCTTCGCCCCAATTCTCCAGGGTGGAGGGATTCGAGTTGGCGGAAAGCAGCGTGCCAAAAGGCGGCGGCCCGAACTGCTCGAGGACCATCCGAATCGCGGCCAGATAATCGCCCGGACTGACGGATTCGCTCAGAGTGTCCAGGTGAACCGGACTGAGGACGGTGTTATTCGCCTGGTAGCGGGACCAGATGTAGTGGATGAATCGGGCGTAAGAAGCCGGCCAGGCGTAGTACTTTTTCCAGCAAAGGCTGGCATCCCGCCTTGAGACCTCGATGAAAGGAACAAATCCCTGCTCGTTCAGGTAATCCACTTTCCGATCGACGTAGCGGAAGTAGGCCGGGTTAACCCGGTCCACATCCGGGAACATGTTTTCATAGCCCGGGACCTTGCCGGGGAAAAGGAATGGCCGGCCTCCTTCGTTGTCCATGTTCTTGGCGCTGTTTGCCCCGAATTCGAGCCAGGCCGAGCGGACGGTGGTTCGCGCCGGGTCGTTCATGACGACATGCCACGGCTGCCCGTCAGTCATCCAGTTCGGAAACGCGGCGATCAGGTTGATCCAGTTGAAGCCTTGCGCCTTGCGGTAACGAACGTAATCCTTAAACCCCGCCGTCGGCCCGAGCGGGCGCTCCTGGTCGTCGTCGTACCAGCGGAACCGATTTGCGCCCAGCGGCCACCAGGTGTCGCCGAGGACGAAAAACGGGGTCCCATCGGCGTGCTCGAGTGCGTGATGATTGGCGGTCGGCCGCAGAAAACCTCGGCGCAAGGGGTTCGCCTGTTTCTCCGCTTCGCTCCAATCCATCGCCTCGAACGAACCGCTCTTGCCCGCGAGGCCATCATCCGCCGGACTTGAACCGCTTCTCCACGTCCATGTCCCTGGCTCCGTTGCCAGGAGCCGCACCCGAAAAGTCTGGCCGCCATCCCAGAAGCCATAAACCCGCTTCTTGAAGTTGGGTCCAGTGAGATCGACCCAAACCACTGCCTCGGTGTAGGCGTTGGTGAAGGCGCGAGCGGCGGTGAAGGTCAGTTCCTGCTTCTCCCAAACGTGCGCGCCCATTGCACTGGGGGCCAGCGGAGCGGTCAGCAGCAGGACGGTGAGCACGAGCAGGAGACGTTTCAGGATAGACGAGGTCTTCCACATAAGCGCTCGCCGCACGGTTTGACACATCATGATCGATCTGCCAGAGCGCGTCGGACAAGGCGCGATTCTCGCCCGACTCCAAGAAATCACCCGGTACATCCTTGCCATCGATCAAACGTTCAGGGTCTTGAGATACGCGACACTCTGCTGCGTCAATTCCCAAGGTTGCTCGACAAAGTAGTTTTTGACCCCGCCAACCTTCGCCGCGGTGAAGGTCTTCACCCAGTCGATGCTGCCTTGGCCGAGCGCAACCTGCGGGTGCCGCCCACCGCGCCGCCCCGCGGGCGCACCCTCGCGCGACGGAGCCGAGGTGTTCATGTCCACGTCCTGCAGATGCATCGAGTTGAAGCGGCCGGGGTACTTCAGGAAGTACTCGGCGCCGACCAGGCCCGCCGTGATGGTCGACATCTGGAATTGGAATTTGACCAGCTTCGGGTCGAGCAGGTCGAACAACCGGTCGTAGGTCCGCTTGCCATCCACCATCGAAAGCTCAAAGCCCTCGTTGTGCAGGCCCTGCTGCATGCCGGCCTTCGCCGCCACGGCCGCGATCTGGTTGTATTCGTCGACCGCCCTTTTCACCTGGTCGAGCGTCGGGTTGCTCCCCCCGTTCCCTTCGCCCAGGCTTGCGGTAATCATCTGCGTGATGCCGATTTCTTTCGCCCACTCGAGGCTCTTCTCCTGGCTCTTCCGCAGCTCGCCCATGGTGAAGTGAGAACTCTCGGCTTTCAGGCCAAGATCGGCCAAAATCCTGCTCGCTTCTTTCCCGTCAGCGAGCGCCGAGAACTCAGCGCCATAACCGATGGGCGAACACAGCTCGAGCCGGGTCACGCCTATCCCGGCCATCATCTTGGCGAATGCAGGAAAGTCCTTGAGCATCGAACGCAGCGGCCAGACCTGGCTGCCAATGGGCAGGCCCAGCGGATTTGCCACAAGCTTCGCCGCACTCTCGAGCAGCAACCCGACCGCGCCGGAACCGATCGCCACTCTCTTCATGAATTCCCGTCTGGACATCGCAGTCATAAGCATTTCTCCTTTCTTACAGTTCCCAGCCCGGGCGATATTCACGCGTGAGGAACCGGTTCGCCTCGGGGAGGTTCGTGATCTTCGCGCCGGCGGAATCCCAGAGAAGTCTCCGGCCGCCGAGCCTCAGTGAGATGGCGGCCAGGTTCACCGCATCGCAGATCGGGCGTGCCAGCAGGAAATCGCCGTAGCTGGCAGGGCCGCCTTTGAAGGCCGTGATCCAGGCAGCCTCACGCCCTGAGGAACCGCCGCCCCGCCGGCCGCCGGCGCCGGGTTGGCGTGGGGCCGGCTCGGGCAACTGGTTCGCCGCTCGATAGGAGCGCATTCTCGCTTCGGGAATCAACTGCGGGTTTTCGCCGCGGAAGCCGCCCAGGATCTTTCCCTTGTCGCCGACGAACATCATGCCTTCTTCAGCCAGTTCCTTGTTTTCCGCCATGAGTTCCTCGGGCACGGCCGGTTTAATGCCACCGTCATACCAGAAGATGTCCAAGGCCGCCCGCTCCCCCTTGGCCGCGAATCTCATGCGAATCGTGCAGGCGGCAGGAAAGGAGTAGTCGTTCTTGATCCGTAGGCAGACCTGGTCCGAAACTGTGCAGACGTGGCTGGGTGTCGATTCGACGCTGACCGGAGACTCCAAGTCGAGGAGCTGAAAAATCGGCCAGAGGCTGTAATGTCCCATGTCGGCGATGGACCCGCCGCCGAACTCATACCAGCCGCGGAAATTCGTGTGGGTGTAGTTGGGGTGATACGGGCGATCCAGCGAGGGGCCCAGCCAGAGGGCCCAGTCGAAACCCACGGGAACAGGAGGCGTGTCGGTCGGGAGGGTCGGGAACTGGGGCCACATCGGCCGCATCGACCAGTTGTGAATCTCCCGAAGCGTTCCGATGGCGCCGTTCTTGATCATGTCCAGGGCCTGTTTCTGACCGGCGCCTTCACTGGCCGGCAGGAAGTGCGTGGCGATCTTCTTCGCGCGGGCAGCCTCGATGACGGCCTGCGCCTCCAGCAGACGATTCGCCAGAGGCTTGTGCACGATCACGTTCATTCCCTTTTTCAGGGCCGCGATAGCTATGGTCGCGTGGGTGTGATCCGGCGTCATCACTTTTACCGCGGTCACATCCTTCTCCTTTTCCAGCAACTCGCGGAAGTCCGCGTAAGTGGCGCATCCCTTGAATTGCTCCGTGCCGCGCTGCTTCGCGTAGTAGGTTTCCACGATCTCCTTGCCGACATCGCGGCCGCCGGGCGCGTGGTTGAAGCCTTCTCTCCAGGCCGGGTTCTGAATGAGCCGCCGGATTGCGTTTCGGATCTCATTTTTGCCCCATTCCAGGTAATTGACCCCGTCCTTTTCGACGTCGCACATGGCGACGATTTGGACGTCCGGCCTGGCGAGGATTCCCCCGATTTCCCGGATCGCCTGGGTCCCGAACCCGATGCAAGCCAGGGTAATCTTCTCGCTGGGCGCGACAAATCCCGGCCCCCCCAGCACGTGTCGCGGCACGATGGCGAAGGCGCCCGCCGCCGCGCCGCCAGTCAGCATGAACTGGCGCCGTGAAAGGCCGCGCGCAGGAGATGGGTTGCTGGTTGCGTCGGGGTTCCTCGGCGGTGAGTCTTTGCCTTTCATAAAAAAGCTCAAGTATTGAATATTAGCGCTCGTGCGGAGTATGACGCGTCATGATGACAATCGTCAACATTCACTTTGAGTTTGGGTCAGGCCGGTCCTTTCCCGACTGGCCCTCCGCGACCACACGGAACCTCAGCAGGCCGGGATAGGTCTTCGGTGGGCTTGGGTCGCTGCTGATGTATTCGATCTCGCCAACGGCATAACCGGCGTTTCCTTTGGCAAAATGCCCGTGTTTGGCCTTCCGGTCTGCTCTCCCGCTGTCCTCGGGCGGGATGTGTTGCGGGTCCACCGTGTCTTGGCGCTCAAGCTCGCCCGTTCCGTCGCTGACCCGCTCCCACCCGGTGCTGAGCATATCATAAAACCCCCAGGCGTTTGGCTGCCTGGACTTGACCGGCTTGGTCGCGTCGCTCGCCTGGTCCGCGTACTTCCCGGCAAACGTCGGATTCGACGTCCCAACGCGGGCCGCGTAATCCCACTCGGCGGCCGTCGGCAACCGGACCTTCCGGCCAGATTTTTCCGAAAGGCGCCGGCAGAACTCGTGGATGTTGATGCAGGAAACATTGGCGGGAGCCTTCGAATCCGTGAACATCGGGTCTGTGTCGGGAGTCCGGGTCGCCATGGCGGCATCGTACATTTCCCACGTCACAGGGTGTTCTGCCAGGTAGAAGCCCCGGGTCAACGTCACCATGTGCGGCGGGTCCTCTTGCCAGTGCGGGCTCATGTAATAAGGCTCGCCCATCAAGAACCGGCCGGCCGGCACCCAGATGCACTTCAGCGACAGGCGGTCGCTGATCTTCAGGACCAGCGGCTCCTTGTCAGGCATCACGAAGGGCTTGTCCGGAGACAGCATCTTGTCCGGGTATTGGAACTGGGTCGGCTCGCACTTGCTCGCGGTGATCCACTTCCTGCCGCCTCTTTCCGCGATGATGCCGGTCACTGCCATTACCTGCCGCGCGTTGTAGGTCGCGTCCCTTTCCAGTTTGTCCGCCATCGGCCCGTCCACAAAGTATTTCAATCTGGCCGTGAATTGATCCAATAGTGTCCGGGCGGCGTCGCCGTCGAGCCCTCGCTCAGGATAATACTCGGCCATGATCTTCTCGAATTCAGACTTGATCTGCGGCGGACCGTCCAGGGCATACACGAATACGCTCCGGTCCTTTTCTCCCGTATGGACGTGGTTCAGGACCATGCCCATGATGGTGACTTGCTCGGCAGGCTCGGCGGATCGGTCACCTGCATCCCCGGCAACCACCGCTCCCAAGACCGGAACGTTGACGATCGACTTCAGCACGAGCAGGCCGATCCAAATGATGATTGATGAATGGCACAGGCGTCGCATCTGGGCTGGTAATTTGGCGTTGTCGCCCACGAAGATTCAACCTCTTTTTCGACCCGATCCGCCGAAATGCCGCTACGCCGCTTCCAGTTGCATAGCTGGTCTGTCGGCCGGTGCCGAGCGTTGTCAGTTTCACCGCTCGCAGGCTGCTGGAATTCGGGCAGATCAGCTATTGCCTTTGCGCCTGACGCACCTCCGACCAAGCATTGCTCCAGAAGCCATTCCTTAGCGGCGCCCCTTGGCAGAGGGCGGGGCGGTCAAGGTGGAGCGCAGCAGGGCACCAGGGCACGTGGCGAGCAAGACCTTGACGGCCCCGCCCGGAGCCATACCCTGGCCGCGCCGGAATTGCTTGCAATCAAACTCTCGGCCGCCAGGCCGCTCGATTCATCTCGCGGCGTTCGAGAGCCAGGGGCGTCCAAATGTCACCCTCGTGACCGAAGTCAGAGATGGTCCTACACTGAACGCATGTTCAGTCAATTCACCCACAAATTCGGTTCATCCGGGAAGTTTGTACCTGGGATGATAATTCACCGGGATTCTGGCACTTGGAATGGGCCGGCCCGAAGCGGCGCATTGAATAAAAGGACACAACCGTCACACTTTGACTCATTAACAGCAAAGCCGCTCCGGGCCGGGCCATTCCAAGTGCCAGGGCGCCACTGCCCACCTGATGTCCTAATCATCCGCCCCGGCATTCAACCCCTCCACCCGCTCGTTCACCTCCACCCGGGCCGACAACAGCAAGACGGGCGCCCCAACGCTCTGCGCCCGCAGCTCCCGCAAGACGTTGAGACCGTCCCGGCCTGGCAGCATGACATCCAGCACCACGGCGTCGTAGGGCGTCATCCGCGCCGCCGCTCGCGTGACATGTTTCCAGGCGGATGGTCAAAACTGGCGTGGCATTTGAACGCTCACGCTTGTCGCCAAAACCGGCCCGGCTGCTGGTCGGCTTGATTGCCGTCTGCCTCTTCACGCCCTCAGTCGCCCGCGCCAACCCGGTGATGCTGAACCCGTCCTCGCTGCTGGCGTTCTACGTCGTCGCCTTCTGGGCCATGGTGGTCGAGGCCGGGGTCGTTGCCCTCCTGCTTACGTTGCGGGGTGCCGCCCCGCTCCGGGTCTTCGTCGCCTACTTCGTCCTGAACAGTGCGGTGTTCCTCTTCCTGTTCCAGCCGCTGCTGGAGGGCAGCAGGTCGCTCCCGGCGCCGGTGCTGGAGGCCATGGTCGTCCTGGTTGACGGAGCCGTCATCAAGCTGCTGGTCACGCTCAATCCATTTCAGGGCGACAGCTATCGCGGCGTAAGCTGGTTCAGCTCGTTGGTCACCTCCGGCCTCGGCAATGCCTTGAGCTACATGGTCGGCTGCATCGCCGCGCGCAAGCCGTGGGAGATGGTGATGGCCTCGTGACCCTGCCACGGAAGACCTCCGTCAGCCGCACGACCGGCACCATCCCACTGTCGATAACGAGCCGCAGCACTATGCTCGGCCCGAGGGCTATAAGCTGGCTGGAACTTGGACGCAGAACGGTCTTCCCAGGTCCGCGCCTGGCCAAGCTGGCGAGCTTTCAAGCCAACCACTCTCTAAGAGTCCGTTTGCCGTTGTTACCGGTTTCCAGCACGACGACCTGGAGCGTGGATAGCGTGTCCCGGAAGGCACAACATTGGCACTTGATGTTTCAGGGCGAGGTTGTAGGCTTTTCTTATGCTTTCAGGCGTTGTTTGCGCTGATTGTGACGCTCTTGCCCTAAAGGCGAGAGGTTCGGGGCATCGGGTTTTCGCGGTTCGATATACGAACCCGTATAATAAATAGTCGGCCCACTGCGCGCCCGTGATGAAGATTTGTCGCGCCATGTTAATCTGCGCCCTGCTGCCGCTAACCTCTGGTTGCCAAGTCACCCGTGCGCTGAAACAACCCATCCCTGCCTCGGCGCCGCTCGGAGGGGCAGATGAACGCACGGAGCGGATCGCCAAAGTCGTCCGAGATACCATGCGCAAGGAGGGTATCCCTGGGCTCTCGATTGCCGTCATCGATCACGGAGAGGTCGTGTGGGCACAAGGGTTCGGCTGGAGGGACATAAAGCAACGGCTCCCGGTTGACACGAATACCCAGTTCCAGGCCGCCTCCATCAGCAAGCCATTGACGGCCTTGGCGATCCTTCGGATGAGTGCCTCCGGCAAAGTCGATCTGGACGCGGACGTGAACCGTTACCTGAAGGGTTGGCATCTGGAGTCGAAATTTCTGACCAATCCAGTGACCCTCCGGGAACTGCTCTGCCACCGTGCCGGCACAGTGCCGCACGGGTTCACGGGCTTCAGCGAATCGAAACCGGCGCCCTCCTTATTGGACATCTTGACGACGCGTTATTTCATGAACGGGCCGGTCAAGGTCACCGATGCGCCCGGCTCCCTGTATCGCTATTCGGGCGGGGGTTATTGCGTGGTCCAGAAGGCCGTGGAAGACGTTACCGGCGAACCCTTCGAGCTGGCCATGAATGAGCTGCTGTTGCAGCCGATGGGAATGGAACGGTCCCACTTTCATCAGCCGCCCTCCGCACAAGAGAGTGAGAATGCCGCTCGCGGGTACGGGTGGATGAAGGCCGTGGCCTATGGCGGCCGGTGGGGCGTTTTTCCACAAAAGGCCGCCGCTGGACTTTGGACGACTCCGGCGGATCTGGCGCGGTTGGTTGTGGCGGTGCAAAAGGCAAACTCAGGTGAGAATGCAGGTCCTATTTCACCAGCCATCGCCCAGGAATTCCTCAGGCCGCAATTCGACCCCGGAATGGGAACGGGCGTGTTCCTGGACGAAAAGGGCGATTACCACGGATTCTTTCATGCGGGAGAAAACCTTGGCTATTTCGCTCGCTTCGGCGCCGGCGTTTCAAACGGTCGCGGCTGGGTCATCATGAGCAACGCCCAGAAGGATCGATTTGGTCCGATCCTGCAAGCCGTTTTCCAGGAATTCGGACCGGTACGGAACCCGCGGGCCGAACCATGACACTTGAGCGAACTGCTGACGCCTTGGTTAAGGAAATTGTGGCCTTGGCTGCGGAGTTCGGAATCGAGCGCCTCGGGTTTCTCACTTTGACCTTTGCCGACCACGTCCTTGAACTGAAAGAGGGGCAAAGACGGTTTCACAGCCTGGCTACTCATGTCCTCGCAGACCGCTACGAATGCGCAATTGCCGTTGTAGAGTGCCAGAAGTCCGGGCGGGTGCATTGGTTTTGTGTCCCTACCGCGCACAGCGTCCCGACCTGCCCGGCCTGAGGGCTCAAAGCTGGCTGGAACTTGGACCTAGGGCAGCCTGCCCACGTCTGGGCCTGGCCACGCTGCCAGACTTTCAAACCAACCATTCTCTAAGAGCTCTGCGTTGCGCGTTCCCGGGTTTGGGCGTGCCTTCCGGCTCCGTGGTCCGTGGGCGGTTGGACCTTGGAGCACTTACCAGCCGAAGGGTAGTTGTCAGGTCCGCGAGCGGGAACCCGGCCCCGCCGGCGGGTGCACTTTGCGGCTGGCGAGGTAGGATGGGGCCAGGTCTCGGGCGTGGCGAGGTTTCCTTGCGGTCTTTTGGGGGCAGGTCTTCTCCGTGTTTTTGCTGTTGACTGGAAATATCGCGCGCGGTATGCTTTCAAGGTGAACGCAAAGCCAACAGCACCCTCAGGCGAACCCGTCAGATCAGTAGCCGAGCCGGCCCCGGGAGCACCGGAGGGCGTCAAGGGCGGTGAGAGCTTCCAGTTTTGGAGCAGCGGGGCGCTGGCACGGAGTGAGCGGCAACAGAAGTGCGTAGAAATGAGCCTTACGGTTACCGTGGGTCTTGGGGCTGCTTTCGCCGTACTGGGCGAAGGGGTTGTGAAGGGGAAGGGCACAGACACGCATACGGCATTTGCCCTCGTGCTCTTGCTGTATGCGACTATACAAACGCTGATCCTGGCGAATTACGTTTTCCAGACGTTGCAGGTGGTTCTCTGCAACGTTCATATCGGCTTTCTGAGGGAGAAACTGGACACGCAGGTTAACACGCGGATAGTTGAGAAATTGCCCAACAGGACTGGTTTTTGCTGGCGGTGGGGCTTGAGGCTGGGTGAGGGCTTGCAGCCGTTGGTTATTTACTTCTCTGTTTTCTGCGGCTGGGTGGGCGCGGCTTTATACTGCTGGTTCTGTGCTTGGCCCAACATTAGCGGGTGGTGGTCTATGCTCTTTGTCATTCCTTTAATCGGCTTCGTTGTCCTGGGGATAATGCATCGCTGCCACGAAGATTTGGGCAAGTGGTGGGTCACGCGTGATTCGAAAAAGTGCCTAGACCCGACAAAGGCTGCCTGAAATATAGCTTCGCTTGACGGCGGAATGACGACACGGGTAGGCACTGGTCGGGGCGGAGCGTTCGCGCGTTGGCGTTCGGCTTGCCCTTCGTCGATTGTCGATTGGTCGATTGGTGGTCGATCGGGTCAGTCCTGAATGGCAGTTAGTTAAGCCCCGACGCCAAAGGCGTCACTCATGTGCGCCTGAAAGCGCGCTTGGACAGCAGGGTGAAAGTCCCTGACCTGGCCGACACTGTAAGGCCAGTAATTGAA
>Ga0187850_10000303_pt1 | contig 67315 bp, 40 predicted proteins | sample June2016WEW_4_15_FD_132436 | JGI IMG/M metagenome (GOLD analysis project Ga0187850, IMG submission 132436) | Peatland microbial communities from SPRUCE experiment site at the Marcell Experimental Forest, Minnesota, USA - June2016WEW_4_150 | ecosystem: Environmental > Terrestrial > Soil >...
AGAGCTTCTTGACCATGCCCAGAGAAACCCGGTAACGCGCGGCGACTTGTTCTCGGGTGCCCTCCTGGTGGTCGTAAGAGGCCAGGATTCGTTCACGCAAGTCCAGCGATAGTGTTCGCATGAGCCCAGTATGCCACAGCCGCCGGATTCTGGCTACAGTTTTATTTAAAACGCTCTAGTCGAGACGTAGATACCCCCGCCTCCGGTCGCCGCCGCCAACCGGCTCCCATCCGCCGAGGAGGCCACCGCGCACCAATGGTCAACCTCTCCGGCCACCGCGGTCCATGTCGCGCCTGAATCGACCGAGGTGTAGAATTCCCTGCCATTGCTAATCGCGACGAGCCTGGTTCCGTCCGCCGACGAGGCTACTGATGACCACGACTCGAACGGCGGCGCCTCAGTTTGCGTCCAAGTCGCTCCGCCATCCCCCGAGGTCCAGACCCCTCCACCATCGGCTGTCGCGGCGAGCCTCGTCCCATCCGCCGACGAGGCGACGGAAGAGGCCCAGACCACCGAGTTGGACGTCCAGGAGGCGCCGAAATCCGTAGAGGTGTAAACCGGCCCCGCCGCGCTGCCAAGCGCTGGTAACCCGCCAGCGCCCACGAGCCTGCTCCCATCAGTTGATGAGGCGAGATGGGAAAAAGTTTCTATGTGCCCGCTGCTCGCCGTCGGCGTCCAGGTCTGTCCCAGGTTCGTCGAGACATAGATGTCCCCGGCGGGCCAGTAAGTCGGATCCTCGGCCGCGGCCACCAGCTTGGCGCCGTCGCCAGAAAAAACGACCGCGGTCCAGCTTTGCGTGGGCGCGGTTGTTTGCGTCCAAGTCTGTCCCGAGTTCGTGGAAACGTAGATCGGACCCCCGGTAAACGCCCCAACCGCGGCGTCATAGACCGCCGCCGCCAGCCTCGCGCCATCAGCCGAGGACGTCACCGAGGACCACACCCGGCACGGCAACCCGGCGGCACTCCACGCGGCCCCCGAGTTGGTCGAAACGTAAACCAGGCTGGTCTCGTACCAGCCCGAGCCGCAAGCGGCGGCCACAATCACCCTCCCGTCGCCCGAGCACGCCAAGCAAGACCAATCCGCGTTGGGCGCCTTGGTCCGCGCCAGGTTCTGCGCGCACGACCTATCGGCCGCCCAAAGCAGGCCGAGCACTGCGGCCAGCGCGCTCAGGACGGGCCCTTGCCAGCTTGCTCCACGGAATTCAACGCGCTCAAGAACATTTGGCATCACACCTTGGTCAACGCTACTCATGACCGTCATTCTGAGGCTCCGGATTTTTCCCAACTAACCACCAGCAGTTAACTGACCTCTTGGGAGAACAATTGTCTCATACCCTTTCCTAACCGACTATTGCTGTTCTGACTATTGCCCAGCATGAGCGATGCCATCGGACCACGAGTGAAAGATGTGCACGACATTCGTTCAGGTTCCGAACTTTCCCTCCCCAGCTTGCGTGAATTTCACGCAAGGTGCGTGAAATTCACTCTTTTCCTTCGCCCCGGCAAGCCCAAAAATCGGCAGCGGAAAGCCAAGGGGTGAGCGACCAAATTGTTAAGATCAGGCGGCGATAGCCAAGCGCGCCCGTTTTTGTTCTTGGCGGTTTTTCCAGAACTGGTCCCACACACCGCCACTGGCCAGCAAACAGCGCAAGTCCAGGACATTGTCCACGCCGGCGACTGACCAGTGCATCCCCGAGAGTTTGCAGCGCTGCCCGACCACCGACTTGCAGCCGGCCCGAGTGACTGCCGAGCCAATGGAATACCCTTGCTTTCGAAACGTGCCATACTGCATTCGCTCTGCATTGAATTCCAAGTAGGCGATTTCCCCCTGGGCGGCGAACTCGGAAAAGCAGTAAGGGCCTGGTTAAAGGCTTCGCTTTCGTAGTGCCGCGGCAGCCTGGCCTCGCGGCGGTAGGCCGGCTGGACGACAGGTCGGAATTCGAGACGCGGGGGAGGAGACGGCCTAAGCGCCGCCCGTTGGGCGTTCGACCCGCAGGCCGGGAATCGGTTTGCCGTCCGTGCCGACGATTCGGGCGCAGGCCGACCAACCGCCCCCGCCCTGAGTGATTTTGAGCAGGAGCTCGTTCGCGCCCTTTTTCAGCTTGATGGGCGCGGCATCCTGGTCCGCCACTTCGCCGCGGTCCACGTTGTTGCTGTGGACTACCTCCCCGTTCAGCCAGGCCTTGACGCCGTCGTCGCTGCCCATCAGGAGCACGCCGCGGCAGTCTTGTGGCGCAATGATGCGCGTCCGGAGATAGGCCGCGCAGTTTTCCTGGCCAGGAAAGAGCGCCGCCAGCGCCACGTGGTCAGCGGACGGCGCCGTCTTCCATTGGACGTCTTGGCCGGGCTGCTCGGGCCCGAATGGGATATTGAAAACTGCCACTGCCCCTATAACGCCCGGCTGGCGATAGGGACCGCAGACCAGCCAGTCGTGAATGAACGAGGCGCCGCTGCCGGGCTTGAGCCGCAGCGCCCAGGCCCGCCGGAACAGGTCGCCTTCCTTGACCTGTCCGAGCACCTGGGCGGCAGCTTCATCAACGAGCTTCGGATTGGAGGGCGCCAATTTCTCGGCGATGGTCACGGCGGCCAGACACGCCTCATTGCTGAGGTCAGGGTCCCGGAGGTCCTTGAGGGCAAGCTCGAGGGCTTCGGGCATGGGGACCTGGCCGAGCTGACCAAGCGCCTGCTTCTTCTCCTCGATCCGCTGGGCGGCCGCCAAAGCTTGCTCAAGGAGCGCGAAGCGCTTCGTGGGGTCTGGCTCTTGACCGGCGACTTCGATGGCGCCGCGCAGCGCCAGCGTCCGGAGCGTGGGTTCGGTGCTGGCGCGGGCGAGCCCGAGCAGGTGCGACGCGGGCGCGGCATTAGGCCATTGCGCCAGCACGCGCACGGCCTCTTTCGCCAGTTCCGGGTCCTGGTCGCGGCTGGCGGCTTGCGCGGCGGTGAGGGCGTCGGCTGTGCCAAGCTCGGCCAGGAGCGGCAGGATCTGACGGCGCTCCGCCGCCGGGAAACGCCCCATCGCTTCGAGGATGCCGCGGGCGGCCTCGTCTTTGTTTGGGCTGGCATCGCAAACGGCGTAAAGCGCTTTGAGCACCGGATCACGCTGGTCGTCGGACTTCGACCTGGCCACGATCTCGAGCAGCGGCGCGATGGCCTCAGGCGGGGCGAGTCTGCTCAAGGACTCCAGCGCAGCCAGGCGCACCGGTTGGGTTTCAGCGGCGGCATTTTGCAGGAGCACGCTCACTGCGGCGCGGTCGCCGCGTTCGCCCAGGGCGCGGAGCAACTCGGCTCTCTCCGGCGTGGCTGCGCTCTCGATCCAGGCGAGCAGAGCTTCGCGAGCGCCGGGGCCGCGCAGGCGCGCGAGGCTTTCGCGGGCGGCCTCACGCTCGGCAGGTTCGCCATGAGCGGCGGCCTTGGCCAGCGCGGGAACGGACGTCGCGTCGTTCAATTCACCCAGCGCCTGCCACGCCGCCGCGCGAAGGGCAACGTCCGGGCTTTGGCTGGCGGTCCGCGCCGTCGGCAGCGCCTCGGCGCCAAGCTTCACCTGGGCCTCGAGCACGGCCAGTTGCGAATCCGCCGGGAGCGACGCCCATCGGCTCAGACAGGCCTGGATCACCTGCCGATCGTTCAACTCACGCAGCAGCTTGAGCGCGACGGCCTGGATCGGGCGATCCCTGCCGGCGAGCGCCTTCACCATGAGCTCCGCTCGATGCTCGGAATCCGACCATGCCAGGCCCCGCCAGGCCGCGGTGCGGATTTGCACCGGATATTTCGCGTCGCACAAACCGCGGCAGATCGCCGCCGCGCCCGCGTGGTCGTTGCTCGCCACGAGACGCTCGGCACATTTCAGGAGGCTTTCCTGCACGGCGGGCTGCACGGCCGACGGCGCCTGGTCGCGCGCGGCCGAGAGCGCCGCGACGGCATCCCGGCCGCCGATTCGGCCCAGCGCGGCTGCGGCAGCCGCAGCAATGGTGGTGTCGGAATCAGACAAGAGAGGAGCGAGCAGTGGAATAGAGGCTGGTTCGCCGCGCCAGCCAAGCGAGTCGATGACGCCGGCCTTCAGCAGGCCGGAGGTCTTGGCGAGCGCCTCGCGGAGTGCCCCGCCGGCCTCAGGACAGGGCAGCGCTTCCAACGTATGGCGCGCCGCCTGAGACATGCGCTCATCGGTGAGCAGGGCAGCCAGGGCCGGCACGGCCTTGGGTGTCCCAATGATCCTCAGCCTCTGGCACGCAGCCCATTTTTGCGGTGCGCCGGCCGCGGATTGGAGTGTGGCAATCAGGTCCTGTTCCTCTGCGGCGCGGAGGCCGGTCGCGGCGAACGCAAGCAGCCAAACAAGCAGGATTCGATTCACGAGACTCGTTTTCATCGGATTCTTTTGGGGCTCTGGGAAGATGGGGTTTTCGGGTCCGTTAGACTCGCCACGGCGGCCGGGCGGCGTAGGAGAGGAGACGATTGGCCTCTTCGTCGCCGGGGAACTCGGCCTTCACCGGGTCCCACTTGACTGTGCGTTGCAGGGCGAGCGCGATGCCGCCCACGAGAATTGCATTCATGGTATAGACCGCCGTTTCCGGATGGCAGATGGTCGGCCGGCGCGTCCGGACGCAGTCGAGGAAATTGCCGGAATGGCTGCTGGCGTGATAGACCCGGTTGTCCTCGGGCCGCAGGGGCTCTTTGAGGATGCTTGCCGGGTAGGAGACGATGTTGGCCCGGTCCACGGCAAGGCGGCCTTCGGTGCCGACGAAACAGGCGCCGCCATCACTGCCGACGGGCTCGCCGGGGTACTCCTGCGAGTGGACCACCACACCATTGGCGTAGCGGTAGTGGACCTGCCCGTTGTCATAACGCGCTTCGATGGGGGCGGTGACCTCGGGGTTGACGGTCCACTGGATGATGTCGTAGTGGTGCGGGCTCCAGTTGACGTCCCCCACGAAGAGGCCGGTGAGCGTGTGGCCGGCCTCCCCGCCGTAGGGCCGCCAGGGCAACGGCCCCAACCAAAGGTCCCAGTCGAATCCCGCGGGCACGGGCACAGAACTGTCGGAGGTCCAGGCCGACGGGAACAGCGCCCCGGGCAAGCGATAGGCATAGACTTCCTTGAGCTGGCCGATGCGTCCGTTGCGAACCAGTTCGCAGGCGAGGCGGAACTTGCCGCCGTATTCAGAGCGCTGCTGCATGCCTGCCTGGTAGATGCGGCCAAAGCGTTTGCTGGTGTCCACCAGACTGCGCCCCTCGCGAGCGGTAATGGCGACGGGTTTCTCGCAGTAAACGTCCTTGCCTGCACGCATGGCCATGATGGCCAGGGGCGCTGCCCAGTGATACGGCACGGCGATCAGCACGGCATCAATATCGGCTCGGGCCAGGACCTCGCGAAAATCATTGAAAGCTTGCACGCCGTCGTAGTCGGCCTGGCCGAACTTCTGGGCGTACATCTGATTGCAGCGTTGCCGCGCGCTTTCGCGGCGCTCCCGGCGCACGTCGCAGACCGCGAGCACCTGCACATCGTTGCGCGCTACGTAGCCGCCCGGCACATAAGTCCACGCGCCGCCCAGCAGATGCCCGGTCCCCTGCCCGCCTAGCCCGATGAAGCCCATGGCGATCCGTTCGCTCGGGGAGACAGCGCCGTCGCGGCCCAGGGCGGAAGCAGGGATCAACATCGGCGCGGCGAGCGCGGCTGCAGCCGCGCCGGTCGTCTTGAGGAAGTCGCGTCGAGTGGTGATGAGGTGTGCGTTGGCAGACCGAGCGTTCGTTCTCATAGCGGGCGTTTCATTTGTGTTTTGATTTTGATGTTAATTGCACCGGGCTGTTCTGGCGAGCCAGCATTTTCATCGCAAGAACGTGCACCCAAATGATTAAGAGGGATTAAAGCGGATTAGAATCGATTAGGCTTGATCCCGAGGAACAAGAGCCCATTTTACCCACTGAATAGTGGGTCTCAAAGAGCGATTCCAACCCTTATGTGAAATTTCACATAGGGGTCGGAATCGGGCTTTTTTGCGCTCAATTCCGGGGTTTAGATAGCATTTTCCCCGATAGTACTCAAGAAAAACTCAGGGCCTGGTCTGCCAAGTACTCCGGCAGTACTCAGTTAGGCACAGTTTTGGACACACCTTGGTCGGCAGGCGTCGCGGACGGCGGCGTGGAGCTGTTCCAGCAGCGGGGTGTCGTTGGTCCCCTGGTTGGCGAAGTACAGGGTCCAAGCCACTCCGGGGGTATCGGTGTAAATTGCCAGCACCGCCCGGACCTGCAGGCCCGTGTCAGGGTCGTTCAGCGTGATAATGCGCTGGACCTTCGTAGCATCAATGGCTTTCTCCTCGACCGTGCGTTGCCGCCGGCCGATCCATTCGCCGGACGGCCGGCCACCATAGATAAAAAAGAACGGCAGTGGCTCAGCCGCCGCCCAGTTTCGGTGAAAGGCGACCTCTTTGTTCGGCTGGTCAGCAACCGTTGCCGGCGCCTCGGGCTCCAAACGCAGCATGCCTACGGCCCGCACCACCCCGAGGCGCTCGTCGATGGCGGCCTCCACGGGATCGGGGCCAGCCTGGCCGAGACGTTTGCCGATCTCGTGACGCAGCCACCAGTAGCCCGAGTTCCACGAGTAGAGGACGTGCCCGTGCGGCTTGCCATCGAGCGTGCTGATGGACTCGTTGAAGGCCGGGACGTGGGCGATTTCCCGGCTGATGCGCTCGGTCAGCACCGCTTCCCAGCCCTGCTTAGTCGTCTAGGGCATGAGTCCGGTGACGCAACCTGAACCGGGAGTCCGTAGGGCAGACTTGGAAGTCTGCGCTACTTGGCACTGAAGAGCCAGACCGTCGCCGCAAGGAACCCCAGCACAACGACGACCGTGACGATCCCCACGGGAATGAGGCCGAGAAGCCGATACTCGCCGCGGCCAGCCGTGGCAAGGGCTAGTGTCGCCGCGCCAAACAGCACCGCGCAACTCCACCTCGTTGCCGGCCGGGCCACCGCCGGCGAACCGGTAGCCTGCTCCAACCAGCGCAGGTAACAATCCGCAAGCCAGGCGGCGCCACAGAAAGTAAATCCGGCGTAAAGCAAATCGCACACCGGCACCCCGCTCGCGCCAAGCCAGAAAACCGGCTGTCGAAGCGCCGGTATATGGCCCACCAGCCAACCATACTCGTGGGAAATGGAATCCAGCAGGTTATGCGTCCAGGCGCCGATCAGCACCGAGACCGGGAGGGCCAGCCAAGGCCCGGCCGGCCGCCGGCAGAGCGGCCAGAACAAGTCCTTGTAGCGGCCAGGCAGAATCTCAAGCAGTGGGGAGCGGACGAGATAGAATACCCCGACGGTCAAAAGCCCCGCCGGGAGGCAGAACCCGAAGCTGCCGGCCCAAAAGCGATGCGAAAACCAGTCCACGTGCAGATGGCCAAAGACGTGGCCGAAATCGGGGCTGAGGCTGCCGGCGATAAGCGCGGGAAAGCTTAAGCACCGCGGGCAATAACGCCGCAACGGCAAGACCGCCGCCGGATGAGCCACTGGAAAGGGCATGAGCAGGCCGAGATTACTGGCTGGCGAGGGAAACGGCCAGTGCGATTTGGTCAGCGGCCACGGGACAATGGGACCACTCGACCGAGTGTGCCCCCCCCCTACGCGGTGAGCGGAACCAGGAGTCCTCTTCGTTCCGGCCCCTGTCCTCGATCCTTTGTCTTCCGTCTTCTGACTTCGTTGTCTCATGGTCCCGTACTGTCCGGCCGGACAATGATTCCATGTACAACCTGCCGCGTACGCCCCTGACGGTTGAAAACCAAAGAAAACTTCCCGCAACCGGCCGTGTCCCGCCAACTCACGTAACTCATTCAACTCGCGCAACCCATGCAACCCATTCACCTCACGTAGCTTATGCAGCCTGTTTAACCTGCCTGCCCTTCCGTCAGTCGTCGCCCGCCACTCCCACCGTTAACCCACGGACCACCTCGGCTCCGAGCCGCAGAACCAGTGGGGCCAACCGGTCTGTTCCCGTTGGCCCAACAGCCCCCTGTTGAGATAGCGTGCAACGAGCGCCCAAATAGGCAGGCATCAGGCAGGATTAGCGGCAGCGAGCAGAGAGGGCTCGCCGGCTTGGCCGGGTTCAGTTCGGGCTGCAACCGCACGTTCAGCTCCCGGATGCCCAGAGAGCCGCGGTTCATCGGGCAGGCCACCTGGCTGGATGTCGCAGCCAGCCCGCCGCCTTTACGCTGCTCAGGGGTAAACCGCGCGGTAGAACCGCAGCGAAGATCCGCCCGCATCAACCAGCACGAACGAGCCAAAGGTATCCGCCGTCGTGGTGCCCAGCGTCTGCCAGTTTAAAGTGGGTGGCGAGTTAGTTGTGTACTGGATGATGTACGTCCGGCCGGGAATGCCGCTGCCACTAATCGCAAACGAGCCATTCCCCAGGTTGCTGATGGCCAGGTTCCGTGAAGGGCCAGTATCAACACTCATATTCACGGTGACCACGCCGGTGACCGGCGCGCCCCAGCCGTCGCTGATCGTATAAGTGAATGTGTCTGTGTTGGTGAAGCCCGGAGCGGGCGTATAGAAAATCCAACCGCTATTGGTCACCACGGTGCCACCGTTGGCGCTGGTGGTGTTCACGCCGGCAAGGGTAATTAGATCACCATCGGCATCCGAATCATTGGTGAGCAAATCCGCGATGGAGATTTTCACGCCATTGGTAAGACCCCGTTCGAGAGTAATGGGGCCAGCGACGGGCGGAGTATTGATCACCTGCGCGGGCGACAGCACGTTTGTGACACCGCCGAAATTCGCGTCGCCGGCGTACTCGGCCGCCACCGTGTGCCTGCCATGCGCGAGGCTCGAGGCGGTGTAACTGGCTGCGCCACCGCTTAGCGGCACCGGCCCGCCGGCAGCCGCGCCGTCAATTCTGACCTGCATTGTCCCGCTCGGCGTGCCCGCTCCGGGCGCCACGGCGCTGAGCGCCAGGGTGAAGGTCACCGGCTGGCCGGGCAGCGCCGGGTTGGTTGACGCCGTCAAGAGACCCTGCGAGGCGGCGGGCAGGATCGTCAATGTCCCGTCCACGAAGTTGAGGGCATAATTCGGGGACGCCGCGCCGCCCACGTGGATGGGATAATTGCCGGGCGAATCCGCCGCGGTGGCGGGCGTGGTCAACACCGGCGGGGAAGAGAGGCTCGCCGGCGTGTCGCCGTTGACGAAACCGGTGCAGGTCGCCGTGAAGGCGGGATTGGCCTGCCCATACAGACGGCTTTGATTGTTCGCCTGCACAGTCAACGGCGCCGGGATCACGGTCAACACCCCGTTGGTCACGCTGACCGTGTAGTTGGTCAGCTTGCCGGCAGGGTCATTGAGCACCGGCACAATCGGGTACGTGCCTACCCCGCTGCTGGCGTCGGCCGTGGTCGTGAAACTGGCCGTGATGTCGTCTCTGTCCCGCACGCCGGTCAGCGAGCCGGTCAGAACTCCGTTGGCGGTTCCATAGACCCGGCTCTGGTTGTCGGCGGTCACCACCAACAGCGGCGGGACTAAATAGGATGCCTCGTTCGAAAAGTCGCTCTCCATGCCCAGGACGTTGCAGGCCGTGACGGCGAAATAGTAGGTCACCCCGGGAACCAGGTTGGAAACGGTCGCCTCGCTCGTGTTGCCCGCGGACAAGACGTTCGTATAATTTCCGCTGGCCGCCCCGTAATACACATTGTAGCCGGTGACGGTAGGGTCGGTGCTGGGGTCCCAAAGCACAACGGCGGTGGCCTGGGCGCCGCCATCCCCAAAAGCCAGGCGCGGGCAGACGGTCAGGCTGCAAAGCAGAGCCATCCGAATCGCATGCGCCAGCCGCTGAGCCAATCCCGCACCCTGCGTCATGAGGCCCCCTTACGCAGGTGCCTTGCCAGTTCAGGAAAAGCCCTCCATGGGAAGCTCCGCCGGCCGATTCCCGCGCGCCGCCGCTGGAACTCTTAACCAATTGGCGCAGAAGCACTTGGGAGTTCAGTGATCAGAGGTCAGAGGTCAAAGGTCAGACATTTTCCCATCCTCCACCCCCGATCCGCCGCGCCCCTCCGCCCGCCCCGTGGCCCCATTTTAGGCAATCCCCTGGCTCCTTATTGGACACCCCTCCCGCCCGCCAGCCGGTCTCTCCCGTTCAACGTTCAAAGTTCAGACCTTTTCCCCTCCTCCACACTCCATCCTCGTCCTCCCTCCGGCCGGCACGAGTTTTCGGCGCAGCTCAGGGCGCTCGACGCTTAAAAGAGCGGCAACGCGCCAGGGTTGGCGGTGCTCAATGCGCTGCGCCCCTCTGCTCCAGAAGAGCGTCCAGAATGCCCTGGTGGCGGCCGGCAACCTGAACTTGGGCGGCTGCCTTGACCCGGTTCACGAATCTACCAGGACAAGGCGTCGTCTGAAATGTGATCGGTGCTGTCCGTAAAGTGGAAGTCACGCGGCCGACTCTCATATTAAATCAGGCAATGCATCTATGTCTGATAAGTGAGCTAAGATGTCCGGCAATGGGATAGATCAATTGTCGTTACCGCTCTATAAATAGTCCCGGTTATCATTGGGAAAACCCCTAATGAACCAGGAACAGCCTTTGTTGTGTAGAGAGTTTTACCAGGCTCTGACGTCGAACCAGATATGACTTTCGGCGAAGGCCAGCAGAAGAAAGGATAGCAAATGAGAAAGCTATGTCTGATAGTAGGGTTGGCAGGGGCGATGGTCGCCCCCAATCTGTTCGCCGCTTATGACGGAACGCTCATCGTGAATGGGTCGGGGTATGAAAACGGCCAGGGGGGTGAATTTCGGGTGGTGAGCCCCATCGGTACCTTCCAAACATTCTGTATTGAGGATCAGGAGTGGTTCCTCCCGGGCGCAACATACAAGTACTACAAAAACACCGGCGCTGTGGCTGGCGGAGTGGGTGCTGACACAACCGACCTGAACACCGGCATTGCGATGGATAACATTTCCATTGGCACCGCTTGGCTTTACAGCCAGTTCCGTGCGGGCACGCTGGCGAACTACTTCGGAGTAAATCGCCAGGCGAATGCAGGCGTTCTTCAAACCGCGATCTGGATGCTCGAAGGAGAAGTCGATTACAACGCGGCCAACCCGTACTTGGGGCAAGCACGAACAGCGTTGGGCATGACCGATGCACAATTGGTGGGCGACTCCGGCGGTGCATACAACGTGGTGGCTCTGAACCTGTTCGATGGGCCGCCTGGATCCTCGCCCACGGATAAGCAAGGAACTGGTGGCGTGACTTATCACCTCAACCAGGACCAGTTAGCCATTGTTCCCGAGCCGACCACCATGGTGGCGGGCATCGGCGCGCTCGGCTTGGTTCTGCTCGGACTGCGCCGCCGCTCTGGCGTCCTCAAGATTGGCAACTAACCCCAAGACCAACCTCGTCAATTACGACACAAGGCAGGCCAGCTTGGCCTGCCTTTTTGTTGTATGCCGGACATGACTCAGACCCTACGGGGTTGAAGTCCCCTGTGGGCCGAACAAGCGGAACTACGAGCCAAAGGCAAGCGCGAATTCCGCGAGTATTTACGACATGGTGCATGAGTCACATTTCGGCCATTCAGGCGGGCTATCACCGGCGGACAGGGCAGGGGCAGTATAAGACAGGAGTCGGACATGACTTGTCACATTTCGGACGGGGGAGGCGTCAGTTGGGACTGAACTGCAGCCGTGCCGCCGGAATGTTGCGTGTCCGATAACTGAGCGAAGATGTCTGGTAATGCGATAGACGCAGATGGCGCGCCGTGGCAAAATGGGGCCACAGTATGAACAATAACCAGACCACTCGCGTGCAGGGCAGGAAACGTTTGTGGCTTTCACGCCTGGCCGGAAGCCGCTTTCCGCGACGGTCAAAAACAGAAAGGAAGCAATGAGATTAAAAACATTACAAGCAGCATTATTGGCGGGCGCCTTGGGGCTCGCGGTTCAGGCTCAGGCCTCGGTCGTCTTCGACCTCACCTACTCCGATCCGTCGGGCAACGCTGCCAACGGCCAACTGACGGCCAATCCCAATGACGACGGCAGCTACACGGCCATCAGCGGCACCCTCGACATTACCGCTTCGACTACCGCCGGGGTCGTGGGCAGCTACTCGTTGTATTTCAACCCGAATGGCACTGCGCCGACTGTCTCCCCAGCTGGTGCGTTCATATACGACAACCAGTTGTTCCCCGGCAAGGACCCTTACCTCACCACCTATGGTCTGCTGTTGTGGACCTCAGGCGTCCGCGAGATCAATCTCTGGGGCAACAGCCCCGGTAACTATAGTCTCTATGCGTATGACAACGGCGTCGGTTACACGTTGACATATACTGGGCCGGCAACCGTCACGCTTGTCCCCGAGCCCACGACCATGGTCGCCGGCATCGGCGCACTCGGGTTGGTCCTGTTGGGCATGTTCCGGTCCAAGCGCTCAGGGGTCATTAGAATCGGACAATAATTCAGTAACCGGGTCCTCCACGCTTCTCAGATCGATCAGGCAGGCTCTCAAAGCCTGCCTGATTTTTGCTTTCAATCCCGCTCCTGTTAGGAGGACTGAACCGCAGAACACGCGGAATACGCGGAATTCAGAACTCCGCTGTCTGCCTTTCCGCGTATTCAGCGTATTCCGCGGTTGCTTCTTCGGTTGCGGCCAGGCGCAGCAACGGCGGGAAGGGGTCCGGCCACGCGGGAACCTGGCTCAGGCTGAAAAGCAAACAGGCAGGCCGTTGGGCATGCCCGTCGAGCGGAAAGAACTGCTTTGCGAGGGGCTTACTTACCCATTCGGAGAACGGCCGAGCGTTTCGAGTGGACACCGAGGCCGAGGAGAACGAGCCCGAGCGCGCCGGCGCCGGCGAACATCGTGCTGGCCTCGGGGACAACCTCGAACCGCATGCCGGTGGGGTTGCCGGAGTCCTGGCCGATATTCAACACGTCGACGTCCAATGTGTATCCTGTGCCTTTCGTCACGTTGAATGTCCCGTATGACCAACTGTTGAAGGTCGTATAGTTATTTGGGTTAGGTTGGCCATTGTTGGCGATTTTGGTGCCGTCGAGTGTCACCTCGCTTGAATTGTCTGATGCCCATCGGAAATTGACGACACCATCCGCCGTCGCCGTGAAAGCCAGTCGGTAATCGAACGTGCGGCCTATATCTCCCCCCGTGTACATTGGAGCGGCATAAGTGATCCACCTGGACGCGAGACTGTTGCGCAGCCAATAGCCGTTAAACGGAAAGTTGCCATCGTCATTGACGACATAGGCATTGGGCAGGCTCAGTCCGTATGGTACAGATGGATCGTCGCCCAGCTTGTCGCCCGGAACCACGGAGGCCAGCGTCCAGTTTTTGTCGCTACCATCAGCATCAACAGCGGCTCCCGTATTAGCTAACATAGCCGCCCGCGCCGAGACGACGCTCATCAGGAGAGCAAGCGCTGCCGCCAGTTTGTAAGCCCTTTTCATAGATTCGACTGTTTTGTCAATGGCCGCCGGCATTTCGCCGGCCTGTTTCGTGCCCGCTCTCGGTTCGGCGGGGCCAAGCCAGCCCCGTTCCCGAGCAAAACCCGAGGATTTCTGATTTACTTATCCCATAACCGCGCGTGCGCGTCTATCCAAACGCCGGACATCTTAGATCACAATTCAGACAGAGATTCAGCAGGCCACCGACCGCACACATGCCACAGATAGAGATGTCTTTGGGTTGGGTGGGGCGGAGGAGCGAACCGCAGAACACGCGGAATACGCGGAATTTCCCGATTCCGAATCGGGACCGTCTGCCTTTCCGCGTATTCAGCGTATTCTGCGGTTGCTTCTTCGGTTGCGGCTCGGCCGAGTAAACGCAAGAGCCCTGAGAGCGCGGCGGCCCTCAGGGCTCTTGTGCGGTTCGATGGTTGGCCCGGCTACAGGGATCAGTTCCCCTTTGTTCGCGAGCGGGGCACAGGGGATGGTGGTGCTGCTGGAAGCTGGAAGCGCGCGGCCTGTGATGACGGCAGGCCGCGGCAACCCGCCACCACAAACTATCTAGCAATCGGACATCTTAGATCACAATTCAGACAGAGATTCCGCAGGCCACCGACTGGACACATGCCACAGATAGGGATGCCTGTGGGTTGGGTGGGGCGGGGGAGTGAACCGCAGAATACGCCGAATATGCAGAATTCAGAACTCCGCCATCTGCCTTTCCGCGTATTCAGCGTATTCTGCGGTTCCTTCTTCGGCTGCAGCTCGCCGAATAAACGCAAGAGCCCTGAGAGCGCGGCGGCCCTCAGGGCTCTTTTGCGGTTCGATGGTTGCCCCGCCCTACGGATCAGGTTCCTCTGCGGGCTTTTTCGACGAGCTTCTGCTCCTCGGGCAGCAACCTGGCCTTCGAGGCGAGGTCCAGGTATGATTTGGCCTTCGGCGCGTTGCCGGCGCCCTTCAGGATCAAGCCATAATAAGCAGCGATGCCGGGATCCTCCAGTTGCTGCGGGCTGAGCTGCTCGATCGTCTTCAGCGCCTCCGCCGGCTTCTGCTGCACCAGCAGGGAATAGGCGTAAGTGGAGACGAAGGCCGCGTTCGTGGACGCCTTGGCGTAGGCTTCGCGTGCCAGGTCGTGCGGCTTTTTATCCCACGACTCCAGCAGGAGGGCAGTCATCGCCAGGTTGTTCATCAGGCCGGGGTTGCCCGGGTCATTTTGCAGCGCGACGCCATAAAGCGTCAGCAACGAGCGGGTCCTGCCGGCCGCATAGAGCCGGCTCGACAACACCCGGACCGCGGAACTCTCCCTGGGGTAGGTATTGACGATGGCCCAAAGCACATCCTCCTGCTGCTGCGGCCAGTTCCATAAGCCGGTCGTGTTCAGGAGTTGGACCAGGAGCTCGCGGCGGTTCCCGGTCGCTTTCATCGCCGCGGTCCACTCCGTTTTGGCCGTAGCGGTCATGTTCTGTTCCTTGAAGGCGCGGGCGCGGCAGGCCAGCCGCAGGCAATCCAGGTCGGACCAGTTCTGTTGCGCCAAATTGGTTTGGAGAGCGGTCCAATTCTTCTGGGCGATGTAACAGTCCGCCTGGATCATTGGCACGGGCAGGTTGGTGCGGGTCGCAGGCGGGAGGGCGCCCATCCAGGCCAGCGCCGCCTCCGGCTTGCCGGTCGTCCTCAACATCCACTTGGCCACCTCGGAGGCCTTGGCCGGGTTGTTGACCGACTCCTTTTGCAACGCGGACAGGAGACTCTCCTGCTGGGCATTGGTCGTCGCGCGCAGAATATCCAGGTGCAGCATCCGGTCGGCGAAGACCGAGTTGGTATCCTTGAGCAACTCCTGGGAAAAGGCGAATGCGCCGGGCAAGTTCGTGTGCCGCAAGGCGTCCCGGGTGAGTTGGCGCTGGGCATCACAGCGGACCGCCAGGTTGGTGCAGAGCGCCTGCAACACCGCCCGCCCCTCAGTTGACGCCGCCGGATCGCTCTTGCTGAGGCGGAGCGTGGCGAGGTTCAACTGCGAGACGGGGTTGGCCGGTTCCAGGCGCGCGGCCTCGGAGAAATGTGTTTCGGCCTCCGAGAACCGTCTGGCCGCGAGATCCGCCGCGCCGGCCACCCTCTGAAACACGGCCGTTTTCTTGCCGGCCTCGTCCACACCGTCCAGCGTTTTGTTGGCGAGGTCGGCGTCGCCGGCGGCCAGCGCGGTCCTTGCCAGGGCCAGCCGGTTGGTCAGCGAGTTCGGTTCCAAATCCACGACCCGGCTGCGCCAGAGCACCGCCTGGGGCGAACCGGCCAATTCCGCGAAGTCAGCCATCAGGCGGCAGGCCTCCAGGTTGTTGCGGTTGGACGCCAGCGCCTGGCGCAGGCAGAGCACCGCATTGGCGGCGTCGCCCTTCACAATGAAGGCCCGCGCCATTTTCACAAAATGCTTCTGTCTCCAGATCTTGTAACCGCGGTAACCGGCAAAGCCGGTCACGAAGATCACGCACAAGGACAGGATGACAATGAAGAGCTTTTTCATAAAACAATCAGTTTCTCCAACTCCTTCCGGAGCACGCGCACCGCCTCTTCCGGGCTCGCTGGGCCGATGACGGAGATCGCCTTGCGAAACCGTCCAGGCTATCGCCTGCAGGCAAAAGGTCCCCTCCCCCAGGCAGCCCACGCTGGGGATCCAAAGGCTTCCCTTTACCGATCCTTATGCCGCTCGATGAGTTGGCCCAGCGTCTCCTGGAGGGCGGTGAGTGCTTCCAACGGAGAGGAGGCGCCGGTAATCAGGATTTCCAGGACTTGCTGGCCGCGATTCCGCTTACCGTGGAGCACAGCAGACAAACGGTTGGCCACGGTGTTATTTTCCGGGAGATCCTGGCCGCCACGGCCGGAATCGTTTTCCCAGAGGCCGTAGAAGACGTTCGCCGGCTGGCCGCCTTTCTGGTAAACGCCATGTTGCAAGGCGAAGTTCAGTCCATGCACAGGAATGGATATCTTCCCCCGCTGCTCGACCACAGTCCACCCGGCTGAGGGCAGACAAATGTCCGGACGGTGCCCCTTCGCCAGGTGGGCCGAGTTCCTGCTCGGTGGCCAGCGGAGGTGGTTGAGCCTCCACTCACCGCCGCTGGCATCCCGCCAGGAGTAGCTTGCAGCATCTGAGCAGCGTAGAATGGCAAGAGACCGTTCGGGGATCGGAACTTTTCGCCACCCCGGCCAATTGGTGCGCGAATTGATTGTCCATTGAATGTTTTTGAGCGGCTCGGCTTCGTGCGCCCTGTACCACGTTTCATTGATGGCCTCCACCGACAAGAGCCACCCGAACACCGCGACCAGCACGGGCGTTCCCAGGATGCGGGTGGCGGTGCTGCTGGCCAAGGCCTGGTGCTGGACAGGCGTCTTTTGTCGAAGCAGGATGGCGAGGGTCCAAATGCCGGCCAGGGCCAGGAAAACCTCCGCCAAGCCGGCGGCGTCATGCAATGCATTCATTCGCCCGAAATCCTGGCGCGAGGCGCTCCAGGTCAATGTGGAAGTTCGGCCGACGTTGATGAAGAATGCGAGCACGACACTGCCCAGGAGAAGCCAACCCCGCCGACTGGCTTTCAGTCGATAGATTTCGCCCAGGAGAAACCCGATCATAACCGAAGTTTGGAGGGATCTCACCCCGCTGCAAGCCTCGTCGATGCCCACCAGGCCGGTACTGATCTCGACGACGTTTCCACTCCGCACCGCTGGAATCCCCAACCACCCGACGACTTCCACCGTAACAGCAGCTACGTAACGCATCATCCGCTGGGTGACAAGAACCTCCAGCCCCACGGGCCATGGCACGGAAGTGAGCAGGAAACAGATAGGGAAGGCAAAATGCCTTGCCCAGGGCCGGCCCCCCAGATGCCAAAAGACGCCGGCGGAGAGTAGGGACAATAGGATGCCATGGTACCAAAAGGCCCGCCGCCAGTCCGGGTTTGCTTCTTCAACCAGGCGGAGGGGGAGAAGGCACAACAGCGCCACGCTAGCGAGCAGGATAGCGGCTGTCGAGGCAGGGGCAGGTTCCGGTTCGGGCCGGCAGCGCCAGCGCAGCCAGAACAGTACGACGGCGATTGGGGGCACAAACCAACCAAAACCGTATTCCGGGTTGACGCTCCAGTCCACTCGCAACAAGTTCAGCAACGGAACCCAGCACAGGGCGATCAGGACCGAGCCGCGCAGGCCAGAGCAGCGCCCGGCAGTCGTGGATGTTTCGGGGGGAATAAACCCGTTGGATGCGGTGGAGTTCACGGTTTCAAGGCGGCGGCGGCCCGGGCGCTCTACCCGCCGACCTCCTGGACGCCCGTCGATCTTCGTTCCGGAGCAGGGGCCCCCGAGAGAGGCGCCGGGAAGGTGGGAACGCGCGTCTCGCCCTTGACGAGCCACTGAAGTTCATTCTGAAACTGCTCGAGGACGCGGGTCATTTCGAACTGCTTCACAAACTCACGGCCGGAATCGCCGAACCGGCGGAGCCGCTGCCTGTCTTCCGCCAGGTTCTCCAGCGCCCCGGCCAAGCTGCGCGGGTCGTCCGGTTCGACAGTAATGCCAAAGCCCCCTGCCCTGAGGGCCCGCGTGAGTTCGCTCGATTCGTCGGCGACGGCCAGTACTGGCCGGGACATGGCCAGGCTGCGGAGCACTTTGCTCGGGAGGAAAAAGGCGCCAGCGCCCCGCTTTTGGGTGATGAGGCACAGATCGGCATCCGTGAGCATCTCCAGATAGCGTTCTTCCGGCTGCAAGGGAATGAGCCGCACATTGGTGATTTGGCGGAGCCTGATTTCCGCCGCCAGCCTTTCTCGTTCGGCGCCGTCTCCGCAGATGACGATTCGTATCCTGGGGTCGCGGATCAAAGGCGCGGCTTCGATCAAAATCTCCAAGCCCTGCTTCACGCCGAGATTCCCCGAATAGACGGCCAGGAACTCATCGCGGCCAAAGCCCTGCCGGGCCCGAAAGCGCCCTGGCGGCGGGAGGTGCTCCTTGCTCGTGAACTCCACTCCATTGGGAAAATAGACAATTTTCCGCGGCGGCACACCTTTGCGCTGAAACACCTCGAGCATTCCCCGGCAAATGCCCGAGACGCGCGCGGCCTTTCGATAAGCAAAGCCTTCCAGGGCATAAAGCGCCCTGGTAAACAGGCCGCGCTTGAGCATGCCCAAACCACACGCGGCATCAGGCTGGAGGTCCTGGACATGGAAGACAAACGGCGCCCGCTTGATCCGCGTCAGCAGCCAGGCGGCTGCTCCCAGGAGCAACGGCGGCGAAATCACCACATAGACATCCGGACGCGGGAGCGTCACCAACCGCAGGAACGAGGCAAGCACAAAAGAGCTTTCATGAAGAATTCTCTTTAACGAGGTAGGGCCTCCCGGCACATAATGATAGCAGCGATGGACTGGCACGCCCCACACGTTGTCAGTGCGGTAAAGCCGGCGCCGATCCTCGGGCCGCTTTTGCCAAGCTGGATAGTAGGGAAACGAGGTGACCATCCGCACCCGGTGCCCGCGCGAGTTCAGGAAGTCGCACAGGGCCCGGTTGTATGGCGCAATTCCCGTCAGCTCAGGCGAGTAGTTGATGCCCCAGATGGTGATTTTCATTGGTGGCGTCGCTGCGCCAAAGCGGGTGGTGTTTAGCGACTTCGTTGTTAATGAGAATGGCGTTGCTGGGCAGATCGTACTTGCGAACGGTGGTCAAGGCGCTGCGAGACATCTCTCGCAGCAAGGGCCGGTCATTATGGAGCCGCGCCAGGGCATCGGCGAGGGCTTGACCGTCACGGGCTGGGACGATGAAGCCGTCGGCCCCATCGGTGACTGCGCGGCCGCAATTTGGCGTGATAACGACGGGCAATCCGTGAGCCATCGCCTCGAGCTGTGTCATGGGGAAGTTATCCGAAATCGTCGGCAGCACAAAAACGTGGGCTTGCCGATACACCTCGCCTAGTTTGTCCCGGGTCACGCGCCCGAGGAGCTTCATATTCGGTGGAAAGGTTTGGACGGCTCGATGCGAAATCCTGATTGGCCCAGCCACAAGGAATTCAATATCCTGGCCTTGCAGAAGCCGGGCCGCTTGGACCAGGTACTGAATCCCCTTGGGAAGTACGACGCTCCCCAGCCAGAGGACTCTCAACGTTCCGGACGGCGTAACCGGCTCGAGTTCTTGATCCTGCGACAGATCGATCGCCAGCGGAACAGTGATGATTTTTGCCCTGGGCACACCCTGCCGGACCAGCGCGCTCGCCGACCATTCCGAATTCACAAGCACGAGGTCGGCGGCGGCCCACTCCGCCTTCAATCTCGCCCAGTAACTCTCCGGCATCCGGCCTGGCGCCGGCGCCCAGCCGGGCCAAAGCTCCGCCTCCGCCAGGACCATTTCTTCATGGACGCGCGCGGCGTCCACCTGGTCGACGACGGCAAAGACCCGCCGGTCCTCGAGCAGTTCGAGGGTTTCGAGGCAGTTAGTGTTGAAGCCAAAGAACAGATCCCGCTGGGGCTCCAGCTCGAGTGTCTTCAAGTGCTCGCGCACGCGCCGGGCAAACCAGCGGCCAAAGCGGCAGTAGTGGTCCCCGAGCTCCGCCGGCGAGTAGCGCCGACGCTGGAAGTGAAGCGCGGCACGGTCGAGGATGGCGGCCCAGCTAAATGAGATCACTTGATCCCTAGGAATGTCCGAGTGGAATCGCGTTGCCAGGGCTCGCGTCCCCGCGGGACCGTGCCTCAGAATCCCTCGTCCTAGGCGGCACCAGATGTCGGCGTAGAACAACCGCAACATATTCAGGCGGCGAAAAGACAGCGGAACGCTGTAACTTTCGCGGGAACCCTCCTGGCTCACGATCCAGCGGAACGGACGGGCGGCTTGCATTTGGGGCGCAGCACCCGCGCCCGACCGGTCATTGGCGCGGGTTCGCATGGCGTTCTGACATAATGGACCGCGGGCAGTGTTTCGCTAGGGCGAGCAGAGCAACGTGCACAGTGCGGCTCTGGCGAAGAAAGCCCGAAGCGGCGGTGTTCACATCCCGGAGCAGACTGGAAGCCTGTAATGGGTACGTTTATCGCCTCGGAGACGATGACTTCGTAGGGAACCAGATGGCAGGTCCCCCGGAGCGCAAACCCTGCTAAGGTTTTCGGACGCGAACATTTCCGACCGGATTCGGGATACTAATCCAGCGCCCATTCTGCCACGAGAAACTTGCAGTATCACCTGTCAGCAACCGCTTGGGGGGATCCACAGGTGAGGTGCTCGATGAGTACAACAGTACCGGAAACCTTCCCAGATGGGTGACCTCCAAGCGGGCCCCAGGCGGTATCCTCAGCGGGTATTGATCGTCCAAAAGGAACGCCGAGTTCGTCGTCGCCGTCCATAACGTCTCGTGGATGCCATACGCGTAACTGACAATATTGGTCTGCCCAACGTTGTCGGAGGCGCCGCCGCCCTGGAAATGGTTGCAGACATCATCCAAAAACCACTGGCCGGTCAGTTGGGCGCTATCGAGGCTGGGTTGGCCGCTGGTAGAGGCAGAGGTATTGGCGAGAAACACCACGTTCGAGCACCAGCCATACCCGAAGCCGAAGTGATAGCATCCCGATGCGGTGTTGCCCTTCACGGTCATGTTCACAAGCCTATCCCGGCCGTCGCCTCCAATGCTGATCGGCATGTAGGTCCCCTCGAACGAGTTTGATGCGACAGTAATGTCATGGTTGTAATCCGTGCCCTGATAGGCGGCGCCATCGGTGCCTATACCGTGAGCCACGCCAATAAAACGGTTCCCTGTGATGGTGACGTTGCAGGCTGGGCCCAGCAATACACCATATTTGCCCGCCCTGGAGAAAATATTGCTCTGGATTGTGTAGCCCGGCGACAAGTGGTTGGTCAAGCCGCCAACAAGACTACATGCGCTAGTAACATCTGTTATCGTGTTGTTCACAAATAAAGATGGCCTTTGCATCGTGCCAACGTAATACTCGACGGGCTGGAAAAGATTGGAAAAAAGACAGCCGCTTATGACGTGCGGGGTCCAGCTCATATTGTAGCCGTCGGCGTTGCCATCAACGAACCAGCAATTGGTGACTTGAATAATTCCGCTGTCGAAGCTCGTGCCGTTGTAAGCCATTTCGCCGCGCCAGTGAAGAAAACGACAGTTGAGGAATTGTTCAACAGCGTAAAACGGCGCAGGCGGTTCATTGATGACGGCATGGTGAGTGTTGTCCCAACCTGCCCCGTCATTTGTTCGGGCCGGATAGCCGTAGTAGCTCTGGCGTCCCTGGCTGACTCCGCCATCGAACGTCAGGTTCTGGAATACCAATGGGAAGTTGTTGGTAATGGGGCCAATACACATTATCAGGGCACCGCGCTGCACATACGGCCCTTTGAGCAACCAGGCGCCGTTGCCGAGGAGGGTCGTATTCGAGGGGTCGGCGCCCAACAACGTGATGCCGCCCTTTCTTATGATCACGGTGGGCCAAGCCTCGTAAGGATTCGTCATCACCCGGGTTGGGTCCAGCATCCACGGGGGCATGAACAGGTAGGTTCCCGGCGGAATTGTGACTAGCGTGTTTGTCCCCGTGCAGGCATCGAGGCATTGCTGAAAGGGCCCCGCGTTCTGGGTACCGTAGGTGCAGTCAATATTGGTCGCCGAGGCCCCTGCCAGCGTGGCCATGGTCACGTTAGTCCCGTCGGCGACGCCTGCAATCGTGGTGATGAGGTCCTGGTAATTGGTTGCCGTGGTCTGCGCGCCCGCGCCGAAAAGCAGGATCAGTTTCCCCACGTCCGCCGCGGAGAGCGCGGTTGGTGGAGAGAGAGTGATCACGGACGAGTTCTGGACAGTTGTGGCTAAAGTGTGGACAGCATCGCCGCGTGCTCCGTAATCGGTCACGCTCACGGTGGTTTGTCCGAAAGCAGCGACGGTTAGGCCGAATAGCGCAGCCCACACAGTGAGGAGAACCCCTGCCAGAGCCCGAACACACTCAGATGTGAAAAAGGCGCGGTGCTGGGCAATTCCCCGGACCGCTACGAGAGCGGATCTCATGATACGGCATCGTAGCATGTATCGTGCCGTGGTCAGGTCGAAATCCCTGCGCGCCACGTCGGCGAGGGACGCAGGAGCCGCACACGTTTAACAATTCGGACTATCCTGTACTTGCGAGGCAATCGTCCCAAGCACATGCGTCGGGTGCAGGGCCCAAATGCAGTGGAGGGGGATGGGGGCGCGCGCGGCAGCCTACTTGCCATAGCATCGACACAAAGCCCCTATTTTCGATGGTGTTCATGTGTTTTCTGTGGGCTGGTTCTGTTTTCCAATCATAAAAAACACAAGTCACCGGTTAAGCCACCACCACGAAACATACGGATAGGAGCCAACTGCATTTCGCACCCACCGCCGGAACCATGTCGGCAGGCTGCTATAGGAAATGCTTTTGGCAATCGAAGCATTGAGAACAGGCATTCCAAGACTTCTCCGGGCTGGATAATTTCTGGAATTCACCTGAACGGCACTGAGGAAATCACGCATCCCCTTCGCCAGATTGTCACTGTTGAAATGTATTCTGGCGCGGACCATGGCTTCCTGAGAAAGCTCCCACAATCGCCGGCGGTTCTCATGCAGAGACCTGATGGATTTAGCCCAGGCATCGAAATTACCCAGCGGCAAGAGAAGCCCACTTTTCCCGTGTTCAATGATTTCCCGGCTGCCGGAGGGAATATCATAAGCGAGGGGCACACTCCCCATGCCCATGGCCTCAACGGTTACCATGCCAAACGACTCATGCCGGCTCGTCTGCAGGAAAACATCACTTTCCGCCGCCAACCGATAACAGTCTTCATGCGCAACCCTGCCCATCCAGGACACCAGATGATCCAGCCGTCGCTTCTTGAGCCGAGACTCAAGCGTGCGACTCCGCCCGCCAGCGATGATCAGTTTGACTGGGACGCCCATTTTATTCACACGGTGCAAAATCGGAACCAAGTCGAAGATCCCTTTGATCAAAGGGTCTAAACTGCCCATAAACAGGAGCCGGAGCGGACGCTCATGCGTAGAACGCCTGGGCTGGGCCGGAAAATCCGCCCCGTTATACACGGTGCCAATCACACCTTGAAAATCTGCCTTCTCAAGGCTCGGGCGCAACCTCGTCTCCACATTTCGCGCCACGCATAACACCCCATCAATAGCGCGCTGGTTGCGGATGGCGACATCGAGATATTTCCTGGCCGAATCGTGGATCTGAACGATATGAATCACTCCCTCAGGAAAGAAGGGAAAGCAGGACTCGATTCTGGACACGTCATTGGTAATGACGACATCCTGAGGATTGTTTCCAAGCCATTCCAGAAATCTCTGCGGCGCATCCGCTGGCATTCCGATGGAAACAAAACGCACGCCCGAGTTTTTGTCTGTCCACGTGTCCGGCTGTTCATGCAGAGACAGCACCGTGCATTCACATCCAACGTGCTTTGCTACCGCTTGAGCCGCGTAGCGGCAGGCAGGCCCAATTCCACCTGCGCCGAGCGTGGGAATTACCCAAGCTACAGACAGATTCGACATTGGAGTATTGCCGCGCATTCCTCTTGTGCCTTGTTGCTAATCACACACGCGGAAACCGATATGGCAAAAAGCAGCAGCGCTGGGTGATGATCTTCGGGCTAATTTGTCAACCTGGCAATAAAATAACGTTCTCCAGAGACACTCGCTCCATATCACCCAGGCTGATTGACTTGCCGGGACTTCCAGAAGGGTCAAGGCGATGGGGATGGTACCCCGAGCTCATAATGTCCTTGAAGAGACGAGAAGGGGACGATCCTACAGCGGCCAGATTGTCAGGGCAAAACTCCAATAAAACCCCCGTGACTCGCTTTTGAGACAGCATACGCCCGCCGCCTTCAAGTACCTGCGGCTCCATTCCTTCCACGTCCACTTTCAAGAAATCAATCTGCTCCACGCCAAAGGCTTCGCAGTAGCTGTCTAGACTGGTGGCGGCGACATGCTGGAGATTGACCGCCGTGTTGGATGCGTTTTCAGGATTTGTAATTGACAGCTTGTTCGTCGCCGGCGAATGATCTTGAACTTGGAACGTGATCAACTGCGGCTGCCTTCCGACAGCGAGACAATTCAGCACACTGCGACTGAGCATGCCATTGGCAACCACATTGTTTTTCAAGCGACAAAAGGTTTCCGGGATTGGCTCAAAGGCGTGGACCTGAGCCGCGCCCATGGAGCCGAGCAAGCAGGTGAACACACCGATGTTCGCGCCAATGTCAAAAGCCACCGTTTGGTTTGGTTTCGCTCCAAGGCAGCGGCTTATAAATAGCCTTTCGGCTTCTGGCACTGCATTGTGAAAGCTGCAATATTCCGAAAAGTTGATCCACCCACCGATTCGGACATTGTTGCCCAGTTTGAGCGTCGGTGGTTTGCCAGTAGTTAATCTCGCCAAAAGCCAGCGCGGATAGGCTGCTCGCATGAGACGATTCGTCGACAAGAGTTTAACTTTTTGAAAACAACTGGCCATAGATCATTTACCGTTGGATAACCAACCCAGTGTATCAACAGACCGCACGTAGGTCGCTCCGTTCACAAAACGCCAAAACTCTGCGGCTCTGGCATGCCAAGTATTAGCGGAGATGTAATTCCTTCGGCGCTCCAAGTCCGGTGCCACTTTTAGCGTCAGCGCCTCCCGCACCAGCCGGCAGAACTCCTCCTTATCTTTGGCAATGCTGACAAAAGGCACATGGTTAAACGCCTCGGCGATCGCGGTGCTGACAATAGGACGGTCGGTGGTTAGGTAATCGAACAGGCGTAAAGGGGAACGCCGGTGGTTGTGCTCGCTGACGCAAAGCGGGTTGAAACAGACATCAAAGCGGCGGAAATACGCAGGTAAATGCGCATGCGGCTTGGGGCCCAGCCAGTGAACATTAGGCCGGGCGAAAACGGCTTCGACGCGATTCGCTCCCGAAGTTGATCGTTCTTTGAATCTCGGGCCAATAAATACGAAATGCGCATTGGGAAGATTCGCTCTGACATATTCAATCAAGTCCCAATCGTAAGCGCTGCTATGAATCTGTCCCACACAACCCACTCTTGGCTTGGGCACTGATTCCAGGTCTTTTTCCGCAGCAGTTTCACCTTCAGTGGCAATTTGTTCTGGCAACCATCCGGTGGCCATCGGGAGATACTGCACTGGCGTGGAAGACAGTTCCTCTAAATCGGCGACCACTCGCCTTGCGACGCCGAAACCAACATTGCAGCAGTCCAGAAGCCTTTTCTCCAAGGGGATGAGTTTGTTGTTATCCCAGCCGTAAAACCGGAAAGTATCATGGGCGTAATATGCCTTCCTCGGCCCAGAGGCATCCTCGGCAACCTTAGCATACCATGGCAAGGTGAACAGAACTGCATCGGGTTGTCCAAAGCAGCGAACGGCTTTTCTGATCTGCCTGGTCACCAGCCACGAGGAAAGGCCAAAGGCCTTGTGCCAACTGGGAGTAGATACCCATGTGTCACGCCATGATTCGGATACCCCTTCGCTCCGGCCGACTTTCTGAAACTGACCGCGCAAGCCGCCGGGAAACGAAAAGGCATTGCGAATCCGAAAGCCATGAATTCTCACGTCCGGCGGCATTGCGTGGAGCAACGACCGAATCCACGAAGCCTCAGTATCCACAACAAAGAGACTCCGAATGCCCCTGTCTGATTCGCTTTGCATCATATTATGACCTTTAACGCGGCCCGGCAGTTAGGACAGCTTCAACGGTTTTTCCGCCTCCCAATACTGAGACCATTCAGGCGGGGCGAAGGCAAAGCGCGCGGGGTGGGAATCGAAGGAACCATATTTTGAGTTCGCATCTCGATAGGTGGACTGCCGGATATTGGTGAACCCCGTCTCGCTCAGCACTTGGCGCAGACATTCCTCTGAGTAAATGAACTGGTGGCCATGACCGTAGAATATGTCGTTTATTTGCTGGACTGCGGCGGGATTGGAGAGCACTTGCTTGGCAAAGTAATCCAAGCTAGGCGTCGTCAGGCGGATTGTTCCGCCGGGTTTGAGAACTCGAAAGCACTCCGCCAACATGCGCCGTCCCGCCTGCCGGTCAATATGCTCGATGACTTCTTCCGAATAGACCGCATCCAAGGCCGCATTGGGCAACGGCAGCGACTTGGTGGCATCCATGAAAACATCAGCGCGTGCTGTAACGTCCGCCGTAAGCCATTGGATCGAAAGCACTCCGCCGCCACCGAGATTCAGAATATGCGGGCCGGATGAGCCCAGCCATTGTTTAAGATACCGCCGGGTAACAATTGGCCCCACCCATACCCAAACTAGAGGCCACTTTCTACCGACATAGCTACAAAGTGCGTGGAACCACCCGTAACGGGCTGAATAATGGGCACATTTTGACCAAATCCCGGGTGGAGGAACTAAATGTCCCGCGAGCGGGTCGGCGTCGGTCGTAATGGGCGGGTGACGTTTCGTAACAAAGTGATCAGATGAAAAAGTCGGCACAAGGGAACAAAAGCCTTATATCTTCGCGCTTCAAGCGGACTCCGGCGGGGAAGCTGCGTTCATAGTCCCAGCGCGCGTATCCGCCCAAATATACTTTGAGGCGAACCACCACACCCATACTGCATTGACGATGTAAGCAAAAAGGCGGGCTGTTGACAACCCCAATGCTCCCCACTCCACCATCGCAAACGTAAGGCCAAAATAAAGCACGCCATAACTTACGTGGGTAAAGAACATAATCCACATCCGACCAGAAGCAGTGATTGCCTGAGCCAGCGGAACCTGGACAGCGAGGATCGCCGCCGTCACAACTGTCACCACCAAAGTAGGCCACCCCTCACGGAATCCAGCCCCGTAAAAGGACATGATAAGGGGGCTGACACAGGCAATGAATAGCGCGACTGGGATAACGGCGATGGCATTGGCCCTTATTGCCAGCGCAACGATTTTTTTCTGGCTCCCATAGCCTGCCTCAGCAGCCTGTGATGATAAAACCGGCAAAATCACCAGGGCAAGAACACCTGGCAGGAATGAAACCGCGTTAAACCAACTCAATGCTACATTGAAAACACCCATCTCCGCGTAACCATTTGGCCGATTCACCAGTAAGGCGCTACATGCCCAATTGGCCGGGCCAAAAATGACATTGCAAAGCACACTAGGCAGGCTGAATCGCCACAACATCCCCCATTGATTTGGTTGAAGTGTTGCGGAAAACGGAACGCCCGCCGCCGCTGCTTCCCGCCGGAGGGCCAAATGGCTGAACAAGCAATTCACTGCAACGCTACCATTCAACCCCCACACCGCCCCCACCAAACCAAGCCACCAAGTGCCACCAACCATCAAGGGAAAGCTCAATAGCCCACAGATGAGATTCAATCGCGCAATTGTTTTGAAAGCTTCAAAGCCCGCCAAAGCTCCGGTTTGCGCACCATTTACTGAACCGATAAGTAATAGCACGGAGCCAACCCGGATCATACCAGCCAATTGAGGTGCCGCCAGCGTATGTTGCGCGAACCAAGGAGCGAGAACGAACATCGCCAGCGACATCACTGCACCACTCGCCCAAGAAACAGATGCCGAAAGTCCCAGCACAGCTCCAGCGCGTCGCGGGTCCTTAGCCCGGTATTCGGCCACGAACTTAGTAGCGGTCAGCCCCATGCCCAAACCAGCAAACGCACTGAAAATTCCAACGGTGCTCTGAATGATTCCCAACTCACCCATGCCTACCTTGCCCAACATTCGCGCTACAAGAATTGAAGAAACCACGCTGAGCGAGCGAGAAAGCACCGTTCCAATGAGTGACCAGAATGCGCCGCGCGCCAGCCGGTAACCCAGCGGCGAGGCTTCAATGCGCGCTTTGTATGTGCGCAAGACGGCCGGACAGAGCGCATCGAGGACGGGTTTAACCGAGGTCATGGGAGTGCCACCGGGCGATTCTCAACCGCGGCTGCCGATCCGTGCGTGGCGGCAGCGTTCACCTGATTGGGCCAGCGACCCTTAACCGGCATGCAGGGGTTGCCGGAGCAGACCATCCGGGCAGGGACATTCCTGGTGACAACTGAGCCGGCGGTAACGACACCCTCCGAGCCGACCGTGACACCCGGGCCGACGAAGACCTGGGCGCCGATCCAGGCGCCGTCTTCGATGGCGATAGGTTTATTGCGGTAGGGCATGTCGGTTTTGGTGAAGTCGTGGTTGCCGGTGCAAAGGAACACACGCTGCGAAATACAGCAGTGGCTCCCGATGACGACGGGTTCGAGATTGAGAATGAACGTCTCCTCCCCAATCCAGGTGAAATCGCCGACCCGCAATTTCCACGGAAAATGAATGTTGACGCGGGGTTTGATATAGACGCCTTTGCCGACTTCGGCTCCAAAGACCCTGAGAAGCGCGCGCTTTAAGGGAGACGGCCAGGGGAGCGGGGAGAGGAAAAAGGCGCATTTGATCAAATACCAGAGGGCCACAACGGGCGTTGATCGGCCACGGGTGAAGCCGAGCCGCGCGTCGAACAAATCGTTTCGTACGCGGGTCACGGGATGCCGGATGGGGCGACGCACGCCGGCGCCGGCGCCTGGCCGAGCACCCATTGATAGACCTCCTGCATCTGTAACGCGATTCGCGGCCAGGAAAACTTCATCTCTACGAGCTTGCGCCCGTTGGCGCCCATGGCGTGCCGTTCGGAGTCGGTCATGGACACCATCGCCGACAGGGCACGCTCCAGTTCGTCCGGCTCCGGTTCGCTTCGAATGGCGGCTTGGAGGGCGAAACCATCGGGAATATTGCACTGGGGGGTCATCAGGACGGGGAGTCCGTAGGCCCAGGCCTCAAGCACGACATTCGGGAGGCCCTCGCTCGTCGAGGGGAGGACCAAGGCGTGGCAGGCGCTGAAGGCGGCGTGCTTGGCCTCCTTGAAGAGGGGGCCCGTGAAATGGACGCTGCCGGCAAGGCCAAGTTCGGCCGCTCGGGCCTTCAGGGAGTCCTCGTGCCCGCCCTGGTCCCAGCCGGCGATGACCAGGCGCCAGGGATGCGCGGAAGCATTGTCGCGGCGGCGCACGCGGGACCAGGCCTTCAGCAGCGCCGCCAGCCCCTTCTTGGGATGGATTCGGCCGATGTAGAGGAGGACCTTGGCGTCCCTGGGGACAACTTGGCTCCAGGGGGGCGGATCAGGCGGGCCCAGAGCAGGCACAGGCGCGCCGTTTGGAACCAGGCAAATGGGGGTCTTGACGCCAAATGCGCGGATCGAGGCCGCCTCAGAGGCAGAAATCGCGCGGATGCAGGCCGCCTGGCGCAATAGCCGGTTCACGTAGCACCATGCGGCGATGTGTTTCACCAGGCGCGATTTTTGCAGGTCAACCTTGTCCAGCATGCCATGAGTGGAAACCAGAAAAGGCCGACCGGTTTTACGCCCCCACTGGAGGGTGGCGAGATTGTGGTGGGTCCACAATCCGTGGCAATGAACTATCGCTGCATCCGACGCCATCAACTCGGCCAACATCTTTGGAGCATAGAGCCACTTGCGGGGAGCCCACCGCGACACCGGCACAGCGAACACCTGGCAGACCCAACGCGCCCGGTCCTGGGCCAGGTAAGGGTCTTCCACGCCGACCGCCGACACGCTGAAACCCGGCAGGTCAGCCACGGCCTTAGCAAGAGCCGGAACACTCTCGAAAAGTCCGCCCGCCGACCGGGATAACCAGGAAAGCGCATGGACAATGCCGACACGCATACGGCGCATCAAGAGCTGAGAGGGGTGCCCGCCAAAGCCGCGCTCACAGCCCGGAGGGCGTTGCGGGCAAAATTGTCGCAGTCCCAACGACGGATGTGCTCGAGAGAATTCCAGCCCGTCATCGTTCTGGCTTGGGCATCACCTGAAAGGCGGTCCAGGCAGTTGGCCAGGTCGGCCTCGTTTGCTGGATCAAACAAGAGGCCACTCTTCTCTGGCGCCACTTGCCCGGATTTTCGCGCGAACAGATTGCCCAACGCGGGGCTGGCTTTTTGTGCCCTGGGCCGTGAGGGGTCAGCTGATGCGCTTGGAAGCCGCACCCTCCAGTTCGTTGGCGGACAGGCTCAGCATTAGCTCGGCCGACCCGCGTAAACCAAAGGGCTCGAATATACAGCCTTTTGCGCGGCTCTGAACCAGCGTGTGCCGGCGCAGCCGCGGCGCCTCGAGGCCAGCGGGGGCCGGCCACAGGACGCGGCTTCGGTAACCAACCGGCCCAATTCACGGCCCACGAGCCTATTGCGTCATACGCCGTTCTTTTCCAGTATGGCTGCGAGGACCAGCGCAACCGCCCGAGCGTCTCCTCGCTTTGAGTCCGCCCTAGCGCACTCCGCCATACTCTCGAGCGACGCTCGATGCTCCAAACATGATCTCATGGCGGACAGCACAGCGCTTACCTCGGTGGCCGCCAGGAATCCGCTCACTCCGTCTCTTACGAAGTACCGCGCCGCCTCTACGCAGCTCGTCGTGATGGGCACACAGCCGCACGCCATCGACTCCGGAATCACGAGGCCCCAGCCCGAATGGGAGGCGGGGTAAAGAAGAACGTGCCCGTTTTTGAACGGCCGCAGCCTCTCCTCCCAACTCGGGTACTCCCGGTCAATCTCGATCGCGGACCGCAGCCCGGGCTCGCTGCCCACTCCCTTCCAAAAGCTCGTCTCCTCAGGCCCACTGGCCGCGAGGATAAATCGAAAGCTGTGGGGCCTCTGGCGCCACAACCTAGTGAGACAATCGCACACAAGGCCAACATTGTTGCGTCGCAATAGTCGCCCGGAGAAGACAAACGTGAGAAGCTCACTCTTCGGGGGTAAGCCCGTGCGATCCATGCATGCAGAAAGGTCTTCTCCGTATGGTAGAAATTCCACCGGGCCGTCGAAGTGTCTCGAAAACCAGGCCACTGCACGATCACCTATACCCATGAGGAACCTTGCCCCAGCCAGACGAGGCCGCAGGTAGAACCTCCCATAGAGGGCCAGGGCTGCTCGCGGCCTGAGGAGATTCGGCGGCTCCATCCAGTACGCGTACGGGATGCCCTGCCTCACCGCCTCGCGCTGGGCAATGCTCGCGAGCGGCTGTCTCGGATGCCCGATCACCATAACCGAATACCTGGCGCTGACAACGCAAGCACGGAACCACTCTTCTAAGGAAGCGGCACCGGCGCCGTCTGGCGGGTGGCGCGGTCGCTTGCGGCTATACACTGCCGCATTCATCCAGTGCTTGCCCCGGCCCCTTTGTTTTCCCTCGGCGCAAATCACGTCGTACTGGCCCAACCCAGCGCACTCGAACGCCTCAGCCACATCCTGCTGGAAAGGGGCAGGATAATTGGTGACGAATAGCAGACGGCGTCCGCTGGACCGGTAAAGGGATTTACTCGGCGCAACCACAGTCCATCGTGAGAGGCAGCAGGACCTCCGCCACCCCCCAGCTAGGGGCGTACCGGGCGGGTCAGGGCTTCCGCCCCACAGCGAGCAACTGCCGCCGGTTCCTGAGGACGGAGAGCAGCCACAAGAGAGGCGATCTCAAAGCTGTCCTGTAAAATGGAAAGAGCCTTGGGTGCCATGCCTGGCTGATAATCCGGCACTCGGAGACGTCGAAGCCGCACTCAATGAGGACGTTAGCAAACAGACGGGGAGTCCAGGTCCATAGGTGGTGGTCGGGGTCGTCCTTGACCCAACGCCGCTGTCTCCGCTGCCGGATGTCGTCTATCGGCAACTTCGCAACCAGGACTCCTCCTTCGCGCAGGTTCGTGCGCAATGCCAACAGAGTGCTGTACACGTCCCTTACGTGCTCAAGCACGTGATTGCTGACGACCTTGTGGTATGTTGGGAGCCCCGGTAACTCGGAGAGGCAGGAGTAGATTCTCAGCCCCGTAGCAAGCGCCAGCGCCCGGGACGCTGGGTTGACCTCGAGCCCCTCGGCCTCCTTGACGTGGCGCGAGAGCTCGCGGAGCATGCCGCCGTTCCCGCAACCGAAGTCCAAGAGGTAGTCATCCTGTTGCATGTACGGTCTGAAGGAATTTGCGTCAATGGCGTAACCCAGCCAGTTGACGTCGCTAAGCTGCATGTGCTGCCGTGCGTACGTCTGGCCTCGTTGGCCAATATAGTGCCTGCTGGCTTGAACTGATTCAGGTAGGTTGTTCATGACTTTTGACGCCGAAAAGGAGGTGCACTATGCTCGTGGCTCTCGTCAATAGTGTCGGTCAAGAGCGGAACTACAAGGCTCGATAGCTGCCAGCGGGCTGGCCCGCTCCCGGCCTTTGTGCGAGCCGCCAGGGCGCCTGGAGCACGACTCCAGTCATAGACCGTTGACTCGGAACCAATCTGGATGGGAAAAACCTCGGCGGGGCGGGCCAGTTTCCGGAGGGCGGAGGCTCGCGCATGGTGGTACGGGCCGAAATTACTCCAGAGGAGGGCGATCCTGCCCGAAGGTGGCAAGCCACGGCCAGGAGAAGCATGCTGATCAGCCGGCACAGACACATCAAAGGGCTTATTCCAAATCACTTCCAAGATGAGACTAATTCGTTTGTCTTTTGGGCCTCTGGCTTCGTTGCTCGCTCGTTACAGACCGCTGCGGGTATGCGCCTCGCTCGCGCCTCGCCAGAGGCCCAAAATCCTGCGCGCCTTAGTCTCATCTTGGAAGCTCATTGGAATTAAACGCGGGCAATTGGGTGGCGGGTTGCCGCCCTCACACCTGGCGCCATCGGGCGGGTGGCGGCCAGCGGCGTTGAATTCTTCTCCAACTGAGCCGCGGGCGTCCGCGGTAGGAGCGGACGGGGGCGGAGAGCCCAGGGCGGTAGCGCAGAGGGAGAGGGTAAGAGGCGCCGGTTGCAGGGCTTGCAGACACGGACGGGGATTGCGCGTTCATCGTCCGATACACCGCCCTCCAGATGAGGATGGGCAGGAGGAGCCAAAGGAGGAATTTGAAAACGGAAATGCCGCCGTCGCGATAGAGCTGAATGGTCGCTGCCAAAATCCCGCAGTACGAGAAGGCGATAAAAGCATTGGCCTGGTGGCGCGAGAACCAACGGTGAGCGCGTCCCAAGGCCCATCCCGCCGCCCCGACGGTCAGGACCAAGCCGACCCAGCCGCCACTAAGCCACCCGTCCCCCAGGAGAGTGACCGTCAAGCCGAGGAAATTGCCATAGGCATTGAGGTTCAGCCGCCCGAAGGGCGCGCCGGCCGGTTTCCCCTTCCATAGTTTCCGAGGGATGGGTTCGGTGAATAACTGCAGGTACTGAAGACCGTAATTGTAGGTTCCGGTTCGTTCGGGAACCGCAGCCAATACGTAAGTCAGAAAGTCGAAACTGGCGAGGTCGTGTTTGTCGAGCTTGGTCCGGATCTTTTCCGCGGCGCTGCCGTTGCCGGACAGGACTTTGGGAGCTGGTTCTTGACCTTGGAGAAGGCTCTTAAATACATCCCGGTTGTCACCTAGCCAGTTGAAAAGGATGAACAGGGGCAGCAAGAGGGCAAGCAAGCGAACGGGCAGCCACTTGCGGCGCTGGTGCCAGCAATAAACCAAAAACAGCATGAACACGCAGATTATTATCGTCCAGCGGGACCATCCAAACCAGGCGCGGTAGGCAAGATACAATGTGACCGGAACGAGGGTCCACCACCTAAAGGCAAAAGCCCAGACGAAAATCGCCAGCAGTGGGACGGCCATGTGCTGAGCGTCGTTCACATAACCGCTGGTGCCCGTCATGATGTAAACGGCGCCGACACGCTCACCGGCAATTCCGTGTCTGGTCGCATAAATAGAATAAGCGAGCAATGGGGCGAGCAGAGCACCGGTGAGCAGGAACGCGGTTCTGAGTTCGGGCGTAGGCAGGGTTGCAGCAGGCCCCACTTGGCTGGGCAGGCCCCGAGAAGCGGAGAGACAGGCGGTGACAAATACCCCCAAGGCTAATGAGGTAACAACAAGCGTCTTGAGCCAATCCTCATCCCTGGGCCAGAAGGCCATATATTGCCAGGAATGGTCGAAGTGAAGGTAATGAGCAAAAAGGGGCCTAATGACAAAGACAATTCCGTGGAAGGCCAGGTAAACCGTGCAGGGGTGAAAAATCGAGGCTTGGCGTGAACCGAAGAAAACCAAGGCGATCGCCAGGAAAAAGAGCAGTTGCAGAGTGAGCGCGAGCTCGAGCATGGGGGGGCGGAAGGGACTACGGACTACTGACCACGGACCACGGACCACGGGACCAAAGGCAGAGGACGACGGCACTGGTGATCGCGGCCACCACGGTGCTTAATCTCCCGGTTTCTTTCTCAACGGCTCGAATCAGGCCGTGCAGGCATGCAAAAGTGGACTTCGTCTGCGCGTGGAGCTGCTCGGCGTCGGCTTCTGATAGATAGCCCAGGCGGCGCGCGAGATGGATGAAGTACTGCGTTTCGGTCAAGGAGCCTCTTGCAATGTAGAGAAAGTGCAGGTAATCGCGCTTGCTCTCTCGTGAGGAGCCTTCAGCGATATTTGCCGGAACAGAATAGGCCGCACGCCGGATTTGGCTTGTCAGCCCGTACAATTCTTCCCTAGGGAAAGACCGGGTGCATGAATAAACTGCCACCGTCAGGTCGTCCGCCAGCTTCCAGGCTTCAATTTTCGTATAATCTCGCATATAAGGGACAAGGGACTACGGACCACGGACCACGGACCACGGACCACGGAACCACGGGACCACGGACCACTGACCACGGACCACCGTAGTCAGTAGTCCGTGGTTAGTGGTCAGTGGTCAGTAGTCTCGTAGTCCTTCGTCCGCCGTCAGTGGTCCTTCCCCGCTGAGTGGTAGTAATCGGCGTATTTGTAGTATTCGTATGAGCGGGAGGCGCTGTTGGCGCGGTTGAAAACCAGCCCCATAATTTTGGCCTGCCGTTCGTAGAGCAATTCCATGGCCCGCCGGATCGTCCGGCTGCCCGCATAAGAGCCACGCACCACCAGGAGCACGCCGTCCACCTTCGGCGCCAGGCTGGTGGTGTCATCGGCGGCAAACACGGGGATGCTGTCGATGATGGCGCAGTCGTATTGCTCACGGATTTGCGCCAGCACCCGGTCGCACCCGGCCCCGAGGAAGAGTTCGCCCGAGTTGCCCACCGGTTTGCCCCGGGGCAGGAGGGAGAGGTTGGGCACGGAGGTGGGCACGACGAATCGGGCCAGGTCCCCGCCCTGGGTGAGCAGGTCGGCGAAGCCCGGCTCCTGGGGCAGCTCGAAGAGTTCGTGCAGGAGTCCGCGGCGCAGGTCGCCATCCACGAGCAGGACCCGGGAGCCGGCAAAGGCGATGGCCCGGGCCAGGTTGGCGGCCACGGTAGATTTGCCTTCACGGGGGATGGCGCTGGTGATCAGCAGGGCCTTGGGCTTTTCTTCCGGGACTGCGGCGTAGAACAGGGCCGAGCGCATATTGCGGTAAGATTCGGCGAAGATGTGCCGGCGGTCGTCCGCATCCAGCAAGGCGGGTCTTTTTTTCTTCTTCGCGTTGCCGACTTCGGGGACCTGGCCAACGACCCACTCATTGAATCGCCCGTTCAGGTCTTCCAGCGACATGACTCGGTCATTCAAGACTTCCACGAGGAAGACCAACCCGAGGCCACCGCCCAGGCCCAGGAAAATGGCTAGCGCGAGGACGAATGGGACCGAGGACTTGTCCCGCCTCGGCGCCGAGGCGCGATCCAGGATGGTAATGTTCTCCTGGTCGAGGTTGCGCGTGACATCGACCGTCTGGAGGAGGCCGAGCAGGCGCTCGTGAAGGCCCTGAAGGCGGTCGACATTGAGTTTAAGGCGCTGGTACTGCGCAATACGTTCACTGGCGCTGTTGACCTTAGCTTCCCATTCTTTGATCGTCTCCTGGATCCGGTCGAGCTTCAACTTGACGGTCTGCCTCGCGTTGGCAAGCTGATCGCGGCTCTGTTTGCTCAGGAATTCGACCAGTTTTTCGCCCCGGGAGATCTCCTCGTCCAGTTTGACAATCTTGGGGTGTTCCGGCCGGAGATGTTTGCTGAGCCGGGTCCGCATGATGCGGAGCTTCTCGAGTTCCTGCTGGGCGCCGAGGAATTCGGGGGGCGGGCTGGCGGAGGGCATGGCCGGGTCGGCCAGCCTCCGGGGGTCCGGAGCGCCGGCGAGGGCATTGGTGAGGCCGGCCAGGGCCCACAGGCCCTCGGTCGAGGTGGCCTCGAGGAGCTGATGCTCCAATTTGAGCTGGGAGAATTCGGCGAGGAGCTGCGTGAGATAGGCGCTGGCGGCCTTGGCCTGCTCCTCGAGGACGGCGACGTTGTTGTCGCGCATGTAGGCGGTGAGGGTGTCGTGGCCGCTTTTGAGGTCGGTTTCCTGTTTGGTGATCTGCTCCGAGACGGAGGTATAGGTGTCACCGGCTGAAGTGGCGCGAATCTCGCGTTTGAAGGCGAGGAACTCATCAATAGTGGCATCGAGGAAGGCGCGAGTATAGGAGTCGTTTGGGCCCGTGGCCTTGATCTCGAAGACGGCGCTCTTGGGGAGCTGGGAGACGCGGATCTTGACAGGTTCAGGCAGGCCCTCGGAATTGGTGGGAACGGGGAGGTGGAGGGTGCTCACGATCCGGTTAAAAGCGCGTTCATTCATCCTGCCGCTCTGGAGCAATTCGACCTGGGTGCCGCCGGAGGTTTGCGCGTCTTCCTCGTAGGTGCCGCCCTCGGGAAGGCGGAGGCCAGTTCTGCCCATGCTCCAAAGGTGGGCATAGGAGACGTAGGTCTCAGGCCACCACAAGATGTAGGCGGCGGCCAGAACACTGCATAGCGAGAGGCTCAGCAGTACGATCCACCATTTCTTGCGGAGCAAGATGAGATATCGGCGGAAGCGCAAGGCCGGCGGGGAGACAGGATAGGCCGGGACGTCGACGTAGCCGTTGCCCGGCACCAAAGCGCGAGCCGGGAGGGCGCCCTGGACATCGGAGACGGAATTGTCAGAATTAGGAGGCTGCATGCGGTCAGATTACATCCACGGGGGCGTGATTCGAGCCGACTCCGCCGAGCGGGGGCAGGTCGCTAATGCGTCTTCCAGGATCAACGTTGCGCTTCCGCAAAACAACCCAAGAGAAGCTCGTTAAGAGGGGAATGGGATGTTTGGCGAGCCAGCGCGCCTTTGCTCGCTCGAGTTTATGGAGCAAGGGCATACGCGTTTGGTAGTAACTATGACCGAAGTACCCCCGAAACTCGACCACCTCAAATCCAACTCGCTCGAACCGCCGTATCATCCTGCGCGAGGGACCACGACACCACCTGTAATAGGCCCTAAAGTGGCGATGTGTTTCGGTGAAGCCAGGAACAAAGAAGTTGAGAAGCCCGCCGCATGAGCACTCGGGCAAGAGTCTGTTCATCACAAACGGAAGCGCGTACAATGTCGGAAAGCAATGGACTGCAGCGCCGCCCCCGGCCAGCATGTAATGGATGGTCTGGTGAAAACGCTGAATGTTGTACACATGCTCGTGAACGATCCGGCTGAAAATGAGATCAAAGCGCCCTTTGAAAAGTGCCGTCGGTTCCTCAGTGCCAAGTTCCATGCGGAGCTTGTGATAGGTCGAATCGGCCTTCATTAATTCCTCTTCGCGCGCGTCGTTCACGGTGTACTCGAGGCCTCGTGCGGCAATGTAATCCGGGCCGAGTGAAGGGTGAGCACCACCTCCGACTTCCAGGATGCGCCGCGCAGCGAAGTCAGTTATGAGTTGTTTCACGGCTTCGAGGCTCGAGTCAAGAACCCCCCGGGCCTCATAGGTTGTCTCAAAATGCGCCTTGACCATAGAGTGACGTCAGAGGGCAGCCGACACTTCGTGCCGGTCAATTCGCGGGCCTCTTTTCGTTTGGCGCGAATCTACTCGCCGAGTAGTCGCTATTTTAGCCAGGCTCACAGGAGCCAGGGTTCAGGCCAATGGTTCAAGGCGGCCGGAACCCGGCTTACCGTCAACGCTAAAAGATGACCAGCCGGCGGGGGACGAAGATCAGGTCGCCGGGTTCGAGTTTCATGTCGCTTTCGGTTTTGCCTTTCTCGAAGACTTCGTTCATGTTTACGATGAATGTCTGCGTTTTGTTCGCGGCGTCGCGCCCATTGCGCGTGACTTTGACATGGCGCTGGTTCGCATACTCGGTGAAGCCGCCGGCGCGCAGGATGGCCTTGCTGAGCGTGAAGACCTCGTCGCCCGGAATCTCAACGGGCCCGGAGGCCCGCACTTGGCCCACGAGATAGACCCGGCCGCCGCTCCTGGTCACCAGGTCGAGGGCGATGATGACCGTGGCCTGGTAATAGTATTTCTTCTCGAGCTCGGTTCTGATTTCACGGGCCAACTGTTTGCAGGTCTTGCCGACGGCCGGAAACCGCCCGATGTAGGGGACCTCGACATCGCCTGAATCAGTGACGGGGACAGGCGGTTTGGGGGCGAGGGTTTCCCTCGGGTCTTCCTGGTCCTCGACAATGCGAAAGCTGAGGCGGTCGCCCAGGGCCAGCTTGTGCTTGTCGTCCAGGGTGTCCATGGTGGAGAAGGCGTTGGTGTTAGATCCGGAGGCCGGGGGGGCGGAGGTTGGAGGTCGGAGGTCGGAGGTCAGGGGAGCAGCGTTGGTCGGAGGGACATTGGTTGGGGCCGGCGAGGTGGCGTTCCACTGATTGCTTAGACCCTGCAACCAGGTCTTGGGGTCGGCAAAGCGAGGGTCGGCGGCCGCGGAACCGAAGGCGGCGAGCACCAGGGCGCAACCGAAGAAGTACCCGCAGAACACGCTGAATACGCGGAAAGGCAGGGGGCAGCCGAAGAAGCAACCGCGGAATACGCTGAATACGCGGAAAGGCAGATGGGAGGGTTCTGAATTCCGCGTGTTCTGCGTGTTCTGCGGGTTACTCCTCGCGGTCCGTGGTTTTTGGGGAGCGTTCATGGAATCAAAACTGGTATGCAGGGTGCAAGGTGAGGCAGTTTTGCTCATAATCGAGGAACTGGCTCAGACCCGAGGTCTTGAGCCAATACCGGTAGTTCAGGCTGGCGGTCAGCTTCTGCTTTATGGGGCAGGACAACCTGAGGTTGGCGGACACGCGGTCATAATTGTCCCTAAAGGGTCCAATGGGTTGTGTGGCGGTTTCATACCGAACCGAGGTGGAGAGCGAGATATGCTCAATGAGGCGCCAATTGACAGAAGCAGTGCCGTAGTACTGGTCGGTCAGGGCGGAGGAGTTGCCCATGAAGGCCTCGTGACCGCCCTCCACCGAGTAGCTGATTTTAGGACTCGGCCGATAGGACAGGTTCAAGGAGGCATAATAGCCGGATTGATCGCCGCTCCCGGCAGCCGCGCCTTCGTTGGAGAAGCTGTATTGATAGAAGCCAAGTCTCGCCAGCAGTTTGATAACCTCGGTGGCCTGCCACTCGGCAAACCCGCCCGCGCTAGCGGTCACGTTGTCGCTCAGGAGCTTCTGGTCGTAAGCGGTCGGGCCGCCGCTCAGCTCGAGGCCGGCGGTCGCCGCCGGGTGGACCTTAAAGACGGCCCGGAGCAGGAGGAAATCGGAAGCGCGGCTCAGGTAGTCGTAGGTCGAGGAGGAGGAGACGAAGTTGAAATGGTCGTAGCCGAAGGAAAGGACCACATCGTGCAGGTCCCACACGGCCATCGCCCCCAGGGTATTGTCCAATCCGCCGGCCCTGGCGGTGCGGCTGATGGCGCCCCAGGCCGTCGGGTCCTGCTCGTACGAGAACTGGTCATGGAGATTGATGCGGAGGTTCTTGGTGAAAATGTCCCAGGTCAGCGCAGATCCGGGCGTGATCAGGGGCCGATCATATTGGTCGTGGCTGACAAACTTTTCGTAACCGGCGCCGAGCGAGAAGGTCAAGGCATTGAGCTCGGTGACCGGCCAGAAGACACCGAAGTTGGCCAGCGGCCGAATGATGAAGTCCTGCTGGGGATCGGCGTGAGCCAGGTTCACATTGTCATTCCACTCGCCGTCCAGCGAAGCGGAGGCGAGGACCTTCAAATCGCCCCAACGGACGGTGTAGGGTTGGTTTTCGAGTTCCAGGCGGGGCTGGGAGGCGGCAGACTGGCAGCTCAGGGAAAGGCGGAGGGCGTCCTGGGCCGAAGCGCTGCCGCCAGCGGCGGCCAGCGCGGCGCAGATAAAGCACAGAGGTCGGAGGTCGGAGGTCGGAGGTCGGAGGCACTGACCTCTGACCTCGGACTTCCGGCCTCGGCCTTCCGCCCTCTGACCTCTGACCTCTGTCTTCCGACCTCCGCTCTTCATACCGCTCCTTTCGGTGGGCAGAACATCTGGAGTGCCGTGCGGAAGATCAGCCAGAAATCGAGCCACAAAGACCAGTTCTCCAGGTATTCAAGGTCGGACTCCATGCGGTGCGCCCCCTCGTCAGAAGTTTCAACCCTGCCGCGAAAGCCCCTGACTTGGGCAAGCCCGGTAATTCCCGGCTTCACGAAACTGCGCACGTAGGCTTTGTCGTAGAAACGCAGGAAGCGTTGATTATCCGCCATGATGTGGGGTCGTGGTCCCACGACGCTCATGTGGCCGCGCAGCACGTTCCAGAATTGGGGCATTTCATCCAGGCTGGATTTCCTCAGGAAGCTGCCGATCCGGAATAGCCTGGGGTCGTCCTTCGAGTCTGGCAGCGTGTCATTCGCCGGGTCCCCGACGTGCATGGTTCGCAATTTGAGAATCGGGAAGGGCTCGTTGTGGAAACCCTCGCGCGGCTGGACGAAAAAGAGCGGCCCGGGCGACTGGAGGCGCTGGCAAATCCACGCAAACAAAAGCAGCGGCGGCAGAATGAACAGAACCACGGGCAGACTCACCGCGATGTCCACGCAACGTTTGAAAAATCGGTTGATTGGGTTCTCCAACGGCTCCTCGCGCAAGCCGATGAAAAACTTGCCCTGGTCTTCGAAGACCGCCAGGGGATGGCCGAAGATCTCGTCGAGGTCCGCCACGACGAGCAACCGGATGCCGCGCCCCTCGCAGAGGTTGGTGTAATGCTGCACCAAGCCATTGGTGCGGGGAAACTCGGCCATGATGACCTTCATGATCCCCGGGGCGGCCAATGTCTTCTCGAGCTCCTCGGGCCGCCCGAGCGTCGGCAGGGAAGCGCTGGTGTCGTCGTCCGCGTCTTCGGTCAGCAACCCCAACACCTCCAAACCCAGGTGCTGATTTTCTTCGAGCCAGCGTTTCAACTGGACCGCTTTGCGTCTCGGCCCCATCAGCAGGACTTTCTGATGCAGCGCCCGGCGGAAGATCAGGCGGCCGAGGGGGGACGGCAGGAAGCGGTTGGTCGCGTAGAGAACCAGGTAAAGCAGCGGAATGAAGGTGAAGAAGAACAGGCGGGAAATATTCGCATCGTGGGCGGCGACCAGGTAGAGCAGCAGATAAAAGAGGGTGGTGCCGAGCTGCCGGAAGGAGCGGCGGTTGATCTCTTCAAAGCTCGGGGTGTGCAGGCCGGCGTCCACCCGGAAGGGCCCGGAGCCGATGAGCAGGCCCAGGAGAACAAATTCATTGTAAATGAGGTAACGGCCGATGGCCGCACGGTCGATGGGAAGGTGGTAGCAGAGGAAGAACCAGGTCCAGAAGGCCAGTGTCACCAGGATGCACTGGGAGAGCAGGACCAGGTGCTGGATGCCTCGGCGACGGTCGGAAATCATCGGCGGTGCTCCTGGATTCGCAGTGTTCGCGCGCGGTTCATAAACCACGGCCTTTCTCCGATGTGGGACGGGAGGCGGCCTCCAGCTTTGCGCGGACGGCGGCCTCCAGCTTTGCGCGGATGACGCCCTTCACCGATGCGTCCCGGGGTTGGGGCGCCAGCGGACCGAAGGGGGAGCCCGCCTTCCGGAGCCCGGAGGGGCTCAAGCGGGCGGGTTTTGGGCTGGTGGGTCCTGCGCTGCCGGGCTTGCCGGTCCAGGGGCACAAACCGTTGGCTCGCATTTGACAAAGGTGGTCGCCCTCGATCAGTCCTGCGGGGTGAGCGTGGGCGGGCATATTGCCGTCGCGCCACTGGCCCGGGCTGGTGCCGAACCGGCGCCTGAAGCAGGAATTGAAAAGACCCAGGTGGTTGAAACCGCATTGTTCAGCCACGTGGATGACCTTGGCGTCGCGATTTCGCAGCAGGGAAATGGCTTTGATCAACCGCATCTCCATTCTCAGGGCGGCCACGGAGAAGCCAAAGTGCTGATGAAAGAGGCGGTTCAAATGGCGCGGGCTGCAATGGAATTTGTCCGCCAATTCCCCCACCGTAAGACCCATGATGTCAGCCACTAAAAGCTCCTCGAACACGTGGATCATGTGTTCCTCGGTGCCGACAAACCCGCCCCGCTGGCGGCGGGCGTCTTTGAATTCCACGGTTAAAATGGCGGTCACGACCCGCAGCAATTGGCCGCGGTGGTCCAGGTGGTGTTGGGCCGGGGCAGCCGCCAGCAGTCGATGGCATTCCTGGGCAAGGGGGCTGGGAGCGGGATACAGCCTGGGGGTCCTGAAACATTCGGTGACGTGCTGCAACAGGGCCAGCTCATTGCTCCCAAACAGCGGGTACAGATGCTCCAAACAGAGGGAAAAGCACCAAAAGACCAGTTCCCCAGCGTCCGCGGCGCAGACCTTGCCACCCTGGGCCTCCGTGAGAACAAGGACATCGCCGGGTGCAAGGGGATGATTGATCGCCGCGGAGACGAACGTTCCGACGCCCCCCTGCGGAAACAGGAAAGAGAAGCTGTGGCCTCGATTCAGCCACTCTTCAGGCGGCTTGAGGCGAAGAAGCTGCAGGGCAAGATGATCGTGAGCAAGCATTCAGCACCTCCATTGGGACGTCACTTTTGGGCTGGAACAGCCCCGAATCTCTCCAGCGCGAGTTCCTCCTGCGGCTGCTTCAACCGCCGAGAACAGGCCCCGTCCCAATGCCAACCAACCGGGTCGTGGAAGATCCTGATGCGAAATGGGCAGCAGGTTCCACGAGGGGCGGAAGGGGTAGGTGGCCCCAATAGCCAAAACCACACCCAGCCCCCTCCGGCAGGCGCCCCTGCCAGGCTCGCTTTTCTGCCCGTCCCACAACATCGACTTTCCGCCTCCATAGCAGAATCTGTGAGTGAACGCTGACTCCAGAGCGCGGAAAACGCCCTGTGTTCGGCCCAGAACGGCCTGACAAATGCACGCCGACAGCGGTGACCACTCGGTCCCACTCTCGAAGATGCCTGGCAATCCATGGTCGAAAGCGAAAAGCTCACCGTTATCCGCCGCCAGCGGGGCTGTGCACCATTCTATCCCATTGGGGAGGCGCCAGTCCTGGAGGGCGATTGTGACCCACAGACTCTGCCACAGAGCCTGTCTTGTAATCTAACCAAATCAGGAATTAACTATTCAGAAATTAGCCATTCCCATGCAGAAATTAGCCATTCCCATGCCAATATGACAGCGGGACGGGGTGCTTAGTTGTATCATGTTTATTCTCAACCACTTAGGGTCTCGGATTTTCGTATTCTCCGTTCGATCAGCCCTTGGCTTTTTCGGCGATTGTGTAAGCTTGACCGACACCCAGAAGCGCTCTACTGCCAGTCCCAACCAGCGGCGCTTGCGTAAGGCCTTGATTCTACGGTGTTTATGAAACTGTTATCGGCCGTCGGGCACTCCCGCCATGCGACCGTTAAGAATATCGACACCGTTAAGAATATCGACACCCTTCCGGGGCCGGCACCCTAGCCGGACTGCCTCCCATCTGTGGCCTTCTCTCACTCGGGACCTTGACCGGCATTATTAGCAAACGGTATTAAAGCGGAAATCGGTTATGAAGTCTATACATAAATAAGACAAGGCCAATCACTTTTCGGACAAGGCGAAATAATCAAATAATCGTTCGCTCCAGGTCGGCGCGAGTTGTTGATTCAGAGCGTGAAGAGCGCGCGGTGGAAATACCCGGGCATCACTTCGGGGGCGGCATTCCACCCAGGAATTTATCGAGAGCCTCTTTAATTTCCAGCAGGTGAGCCGGTTTCTGCACCACGAAATCCAGGCAGGAGCGATCTTCGGGCACCAATCCGGTGTGCATGATCACGGGTGTGGCAGGAGACCTGAGCTTGATAATGTGCGCCATCTCCACCCCGGTCATCCCCTGCATGGAATTGTCGGTCACAACGGCGTCATGAATTTTCGGGTCGAAGACACCGAGGGCTTCCTCGGCGCTGCGCACGGAATCCACGACGTACCCGAAGTAAGTCAAAAACCACCTGGTGAGGAGGCGAGATTCATCTCCGTCATCGACCAAGAGGACCGTTTTCACGCGGAGTGGGGTTGGGGCATTCACACAGCAGCAGCGTTACGCTTTTGGTTGCGCTCGATCAAATTGCCCAGCGACGGCTACGGCCAAGGCACTTCTTCCGACATAGTTTCCGCAGAGCTGCCGGGAGACGGAAAGCACAAATCTGTAGCGTAAGACGCGCCGTCTTACGATCTGGCATACCGCCAATCACTGACCGACCACGCCACCGCTCCGATGCAGTCCAATGCTCTGCGTCGAGAATAAGCAATCCTCGCTGCAAAGTCCAGCCAGATTCAGGACATCCATAGGCACCGAATGGCCATCCAGCTCACCGACCGCAGCATGACCGACGCGTCCGCAGAAGCTCCTCGCTCCCGGCTTGCCAGCAGCCAAAATCCCGGCGTCATATTTTACCGGTCATTTCGTGACGGCTCCTTCGTTGACTTTCGCCCCGCGTTGCCTCCCTTGCGGGGGCGGGGCGTACTGACGGTGTTTGGCGAGTGACGAGAGAAGTGGGCCAGACCGCTGCGCGCGCCGGCGCGGAAAGGCTGAACGGGCGCCGGATTTCGTGCGGCGGCGGCTGCGGGAAAGGGGACTGGAAGCGGTCTATCCCAAGCCCCGCGCCAGCCAGCCCGGGCCGGTTGGCAGGCGCTTGACCTAAGCGCCCATGAGAAAACGGTTGGAGGCAGACTACCGACTTTTGACCCGGTTGTTGTTGCCCACCACGGTGCGGAGTTTACAATCCTTTCGACACGCATGAGGGCGAAGCACAACCAGCGCCATCGTCCACCCCATCAACGGGGCGGAAACTCCCTGCGCTCCGCGGCGCCGAGCGCCAGCCGTCGGTCCCGCTGGAGACTGGCGCTCCTCGCGGGTTTGGGCGCCATCGCACTGGCGGGTTGGTTCGCTGTGAGCTCCTGGAGGCATTCAGGCAAAACGCCCAGGGAACCACCGGCGCCTCCGGTCGCCCGGACCGGTATGCCCACCAACCCGCCAACCGCCCAGCATGCCACCCACGCCGCTAACAACCACCGGGAGTTCATCATTCAAGTGAACCGCGGCAACGAGCTGCTCGCTGAGGGCAATCCGGCCGAGGCCGCCCGGGTTCTGACCGAAGCGATGCGGTTGAACCCGGAGGACGAGGACGTTCATTATGACCTGGGGTTGGCGCTGACGCGGCTGGGGAGATTTGAGGAAGCGATCCAGCAATACGGGGAGGCCTTGCGCATTTTTCCAGACTATGCTGAGGCCCACAATAATTTGGGCAATCTGCTGATGCGCCTCGAGCGGAACGAGGAAGCCATACAGCACTTCGAGCAAGCGGTAAAAATCATGTCGGATTACGCCTCGGCCCACAACAACCTCGGCACTGCGCTGCAGAAGGTCGGGCGGGCGAACGACGCCTTGGTGCACTTTCGACAGGCCGTTAAACTCAAGCCGGACTACTGGCAGGCTCACTTCAACCTCGGGACGAGCTGCCTGCAAGAGGGACGTGTAAGCGAGGCGCGGAGCGAGTTTGAAACCGTCCTGCGTCTGCAACCGGACTTTGGACCGGCAAAGTCGGCGCTCGCAGCGATCGAAGTCCAGCAATCAGGCGGTGCACCGCCAAAACCCTAACCCGGGGGGCTCACTGGCGCCGACGGACACTGCGGCGTGAGTTCGGCGGCGGCTTGCCGCGCTGAGACCTTGCGGTCTGAGGCCGATCTTTTACCAACGTATGGCTGGGATTCATGGGGGTTCGCCGGGACGGCTACTTCGCCTCGCGCAGGGTGTTGAGCAGAGCCCGGGCCGGTGCGTTATTCGGCTCGAGGCGCAAGATTTCGAGGACCTGTTTCTCCGCATCAGCCGGTCGGTTTGCCCGAGCCAGGGCCTGGCCCAAAGCGAGCCGGCCTTCGAGCGACCGTGGCTTCTGTCGCACCGCCAGTTTCAAGTGGTGGAGCCCGTCCGGCAAGCGGTCCATCCGCAGGCACAGCAATCCCAGCGCGTACCGGGCCGGGTAATACTCAGGGTTTATGCGGAGGCCTTCGCCGTAGAGCGTGAAGGCTTCGGCCCGGCGGCCAAGCCTCTCCAGCAGTTTGGCCAGGCCGATGCGAGGCAACGCGGCCTGGGGCTGCAAACCGATCAACGCCCGCCACTGTTCCTCGGCCCCTGCCGCGTCCCCGCCGTTTTCCAGCAATGCAGCCAGGTTCCAGCGGAGATCCGGGTCTTCGGGGTGACGGCTAACCAGCTCTGAAACCCGCTGGATGTCGCGCCGCACCTGCGCCGGTTTACTGGTGAGCCGGTATCGGGCGAGTTGCTCGTTGATCCTCTGCAGTTCACGGGCGTGACCAACCTGGCTCGTAAACGGCGCCCCCTCAAGACGTTCCCGCATCACATCAAGTGCCTCGTAGCGATTCCAATCCGTGAATCCCAGCAGCCGCAGGCATTCGGCCTGCGAAACCCATTGGCCGGTTGCTTCCAACGAGAGCGCCCTGGCCGCCTGCTCCGCCACCGCGCGGGCCAGGAGATAATTTCCCTCCGGCGTCAAGTGGACGTGCTCATAAAAGTACTCGGCGCCCAGCAATCCTTGCTGACTGTTCGTGGCAAAGAGTTCCTCGGCGTCCAACAGGCTCACCCGCCGGGCGGCGAAGGCGGCGGCGGCCCGCCGGATCATCCCGTTGATCCGCCCGTCGGCACGGAACTGCAGCGCGTCATTGTCGCGGGCCAGGCGAAATAGAGTCGCCGCTTCGGCATCCTGCCCCAGCAGGCGACAGCATTCGGCCCGGCGAAAAGCCAGGTCGGCAAACTCGCCGTCAATCCAGGCAGCCCGTTCGTAAGCCGCCTTGGCTTCGGCCAGTTTGCCCTGGTCTTGGCAGGCAACTCCCGCAGCATAGGCGGCCTGCCACTCGGCGAGCTCAGTGGCCGCCAGGCCCGGCCGGTGGAGGGATGCGAACGGCGCACAATCCTTCAGGTTGGTAGCGACCGTGCAGAGAACCATCGGCACGCCGGCGCGGGCGCCACTCGCCAGCAGGTCGGCCAGGTTCCGCTCAAAATGCCGATAGACCCTGGCGGTCGCCGGCGCATCATGACGAATCTTCTGGTCTGCCATCATTGCCATCCCAGTCCACTCCGGCAAAGGTTGGTTCCCCTGGCGCACGAAATGCAGCGCTCCGTCCAGCAACTGCCCCAGCCGCGTCCCCTTCACCCACAACCCGGCCCGCACCACAGGGAGGGCGGGCGCCTGCGCGCCGAAGACCGAAGCGGCGCCGAAAGGCCCGATGATTTCGTTGTTGCCCATGTAAACGATCCACAGGTCGCCCTGCTGTTGGGCGCAGTCCCGGGCAATCGCCAGGATGACATGGGAGTTGATCGCCACCATCGCGGTGTTGATCACCTCGATTTGCCGGTTGGGAAAACGTTCCCGCAAGAGCACTTCCACCATCCGCGGCAGGCCGAACTTGAAGTCCGGGTCACCCATCGCCGCCGACTCGCCCAGCACAAAGACGCGAAGTGCGTGCGGAGGTTTGGCCGCCGGCATCGTGAAGGGGCGCGGATAACGAACCAGCCCGGGCGGAAAGACACGCCGGCCAAAGTCCTGGTTGTCGGTCCAAACCGCGCGGCCCTCGATCTGGCGGTTCTGGAAGAAGTGCGGGCAATACCCCCAACCGGCCAGCCGGAGGACCCCTTCGGCTGACAGCAGGAGTACCAACGGAATTCCGACCACCGCCAGCGAGCGCAACCACCATCGTCGCCTCCGCGGGGTCGCCCCCACCACGCGGTCCGGGGCCGGCGCCGGCTCTCGCGCTGCCGCCGCCGATTTTCGCTTTTGGTTCTTTTTGTGCAGCCCGGGGAAGTTAGCGCCCGCCCCGTCGGACGTCCAGTCCGCTCAGGCACGCCCGAGTCCGACGGGCGCATCCCGGATTTGAGGGCAGTGCCCGGATGCGCTCCGTCTGCCGACATTGCTCAATTTTTTAGTCAATTTTTTTATTGCCTTTTGCGGATTAGAAGGATATAAGCGGATTGTTCCTTCACAAAAACGCAAAAACAGTTCAAATGAAAACAACAACAACCCTACTCTGCGCGCTGGGACTGGTTGGCCTGACCAGTATTCCATGCCAGGCAGCCTCCGTGGAAACCCGGGGTTTCCTCAAATACGAATGTTGGTTCCCGCCGCTGCGCGACGCGACCCTCACCGGGACCGACGTGGCCCTCCTGGACTTCGACCCCAACTATGTCGCGAACATCCCGGACATGACGAGCTACGCGGCTGGGTTCAACAGCCGGGGCGTTTTCCCGGATGACTCGCACGAACAATACGGCGCCCGGATGACGGGCTGGATTACCCCGACCGTGACGGACGATTATAATTTCTACCTCGCAAGTGATGACGCCTCGCAATTGTGGCTTAGCACCGACGCGACTGCGGCGAACCTGCAACTTGTGGCGGAGGAAACTGGCTGCTGCAAGGGCTTCTTGGAGGTAGGCTACCCTCAGACGACGTTAGCGCCGTGGCACCTGGTAGTCGGCCAGAAATATGCCGTCAAGATCCTCATGAAGGAAGGGGCGGAGGGTGATTACGTCGAGGTCGCAATGCAAGCCGCCAGCGGCACGACGCCGGCGGCCTCGCTGGTGCCGCTGGTCAGCACGATGCTGAGTTCGATGGCGGACCCGGCGGGTGCCTCCCTGGCGATCACGCAGCAGCCCGTGGCCACTTCCGTACCCGAGAACGTGCCGGTCGTCACCTTTTCGATAGCGGCGACGGCGGTGACGCCTTACGGCAAATACACCAGCAGTACCACCCTCACACCCACCCTGGGTGGGCCAGTTCCGTTGGGCGACAAGGCCCAGCTCGACACGTTCTATCAATGGTTTACGAACGGCGTGGAGATTCCAGGCGCCAATGGCACGAACTACTCGATTGCGTGGCCGAAGAAGGCCCAAGACGGCATGATGGTGAAGTGTTACGTCGCCGTCCCGGGCATTCCCTTGTACAGCAGTGAAGTCAGGCTCACGGTGACGGCCGACACCGCGCCGCCCACGGTGGTGAAAGCGGTGGCGGATGCCTCGTTCACCGACGTCCTGGTGACGTTCTCCGAACCCGTGTCCGACGGCGCGCTGCTGGCCTCCCATTACGGGATTGACCAGGGGGTGGGCGTCTCCTCGGTTGACCGCGTGGACCTCCTGACGGTGAAGCTGAACACCAGCACGATGGCGAGCGGCAAGCTCTACACCCTGACCATCAACGGAGTGCAAGACACGGCCACCCCCGCCAACACGATTGCCGCCAATACCCAGGTTCAGTTCAAGTCCTTTGTCTTCGCGCCCGGCGTCGTGCTCCACCAGAAGTATAAAGGCTTTGACAACAACGCGGGCAACACTATCGCCAACCTGTTTAACGATCCCCGGTTTCCAAACAACCCGGATCGCAGGGACCTCATGACGCGGTATGAGTATCCGGCCGACGCCATTGGCCGTGATGAGGCTGCCGATCCCTCTGGGGTGGCAAACAGATATTACTTCGACACCCTGGACGGCTATTTCATCCCGCCGACGACCGCCAACTACGTATTTGTCATCGCTTTTGCCGACTATGGCTGGCTGTACCTGAGCACCGACGAAAGCCCGGCGAACAAGTGCCTAATCGCGGCGGCGTCTGGCTGGAGCGAACCGCGCAGTTGGCTGACGAGTTACGACAACATTCTGGACCTGACTCGCTCTGACCGGTATAGCGGCACCCAATGGCCGGATGGCAACACCATCACCCTGACAAATGGCAACCGGTATTACCTGTTGTTGGCGCACTTTGATCCGAGTTGGGCCGGTGGGGACTGGTTCGCCGCGACCTACAAGTTAGACACCGACGCTGACCCCGCTAATGGCTCTGCGCCGACGCTGACCGGCAGCGTGGTGGGTTCGTACCTGGATCCCACCGTGGGGAGCGTCACCTTCAGCCTGCAGCCGCAAAGTGCGAGCGTCCTCGCTGGCACCAAGACCAATTTCTCAGCGCTCGCTTCCGGCACTTCGGCCTACACCACGAACGTGTATTACCAGTGGCAATCCGCCCCCAAGGGCAGCTCCACCTGGACCGACATTCCCGGGGCTACCGCCGCGACCTACACGACCCCGTTCCTGGTCGCGGGGGATGATGGCAAGCAGTTCCGGGTCATCGCCACCGTGCCGCCCGTCTCGGCAACCAGTTCCGTCGCCACGCTGACCGTTTCCGTGGACATCGTGCCGCCCACGGTGGTCAAGGCCTCGACGGATATGACGTGGACCCATGTGGTGGTAACGTTCTCCGAACCGGTGACCGACACGGCCCTGCTGGCCTCCCGTTACCAGATGGACCAGGGCATCACCGTCTCCTCCGTTGCCCGCCTGGACCTCCTGACGGTGAAACTGACGACCAGCAAGCTGGCGGAGAACAAGGTCTATATTTTGACCATCAACGGCGTGCAGGACACGGCCACCCCGCCGAACACGATCGCCCCGAACACCCAGATCGAGGTGCGGTCCCTGATGTTCCTGACCGGAGCCGCCCTCCACCAGAAGTACAGCAACGTCGATAACGGCACCGGCGGCACTCCCAACGGCCTGTTTAACGATCCCCGGTTCCCGAACAACCCGGATCGCAGGGACATCGAGCTCAGATGGGAGTATCCGGCGGACGGCATTTATCGCGTTCTCTCCGACGACCCGGCGAGGAATTATTTCGATACGATCGAAGGCTACTTCATCCCGCCGACGAGCGGCGATTACGTGTTCTTTACTTGCGGCGCCGACCGTTTTTGGCTGTATCTGAGCACGGACGAAAATCCGGCGAACAAGCATCTGATCACGGCGGAACCAGGTGGTTGGACCAACCCGCGCGATTGGATGTTGGGGCAGCCCCCTCCCCCCGATCCAAACAGCACCGACCTGACGCCGTTGCGCTCCGACACGTTTGCCAACACCGACTGGCCGTCGGGCAACACCATCACGCTGACAAACGGCCACCGGTATTATATGTTGCTCGTCCATCATGATCCCAGTTGGTGCGGCTCTGACTACTCCGGGGCGACCTACAAGTTGGCAGGTGAACCCGATCCGAACAATGGTGATGCGCCGAGGCTGGCTGGCAGCGTCATCGGCTACTACTTCGATCCGAGCGGCGCGAGCGTCACGTTCACCTCGCAGCCGCAGAATGTGAGCGTCGTGCAGGGGCAGACGGCGAAGTTCACGGCCGCCGCAACCGGCAGCTCGGCTTACGGCACGCAAGTGTTTTATCAGTGGCAGTCGGCGCCCAAGGGCAGCTCGACCTGGACCGACATTGCCGGCGCCACGGGCGCGTCCTACCAGACGTCGATCCTGGGGTTGGCGGACGATGGCACGCAGTTCCGCTTGATCGCCTCCGTGCCGCCCTATTCATCAGCCAGTTCCGTGGCCACGCTCACGGTCATGGTGGACACCTTTCCGCCCGTGGTCTCGGTGGGTGCCATGCTGGATGAAACTGCCGGCGTCGTGGACGTCGGCGTCGGGTTCGACGAGACGGTGGACGAGGTCTCGGGACAACTGCTCTCGAACTACTCGGTTTCGCCGCCCGGCACGATTACGGGGTTCAGTTGGCAAACCAACAGGTTCACCGCCAACTCCCAAAATCCCCTGGCCATGGTGCGGAAGCAGACGGCCTTGCTGAAAGTCACCGGGCTTACGGGCAGCGGTACTCTTACGGTCAGGAACGTGGCCGATCTGTACGGCAATAAGATCACCTCCGTGACGGTGCCGTTCACCGTGGATACGAAGATGAAATGGGGCGTGGTGGGCGCCAACGAACTCGGCGGGTGGAACGCCGTGGTGCCGGTGGCTCCCAACGGCTTCGACATTTACAGCGACGGCATCGCTGCGTGGAACAACTACGACGAAGCCGCGTTCGTTTACGAGCAGGTCACGGGTGACTTCGACAAGAAGCTCCGGGTGGCTTACCAGGACGGCTCCAGTCAATGGGCCCGCGCGGGCCTGATCGCTAAAGACGCGACGAGCTTCGGAGTGGACCGGGCCACGCAGGCGACCACCGCCGCTCGTTACCAGAAGTGCCTCGTCACCCCAGTTGGAGCCGTTCTCGGGCCGGGGTTGCTTGGCCCGCAGGAATGGGAACTCAACCGGCGGTTGGACACCGGCGGCATAACCACCGGAGCTAATATGACCGGGGCCAACGCCATACCGGCGTATCCGGATGCCTGGTGCCGCCTCCAGCGCGTCGGGCAGACCTTCACCACGTATCGGAGCGACGACGGCGTGAACTGGGTCGCCCTCGGTTCCACGACGTGGGGGGTTGACGATGCGAGCAAGAGGCCCATGCCAGCTACCGTGTACGTCGGCCCGGACTTCGCGCCGGAGAACGCGAACATTACCGATCCGGCCGACCAGGGGACGTTCCTGGCGCAGATCCGCGATTACGGCGATTATTCGGCGGTTTTTGATCCGCAACTGAAGATTGCGCTTGACGTGGCCGGCAAGGTGAGGATCACCTGGGCGACCGGGACCCTCGTATCCTCCCCGACGGTGCGGGGGACTTACACTCCGGTCCTGGGCGCGATCAGTCCGTTTGTTGTCACCCCGGCTCCGGGCGCGACGACATTCTATCGGGTCAAGCAGTAACGCTGGCCTCGTTAATTGAACCTTAGCCAAGGACCGGGCGACAGCCCGGTCCTCTTTCTTGGTGCTCACTCGCTCGCAACGACCGAAAAGTGAATCTTCGCCTCTTGATTCGCTCAGGAAACACCGTCAGCTCGCGATTGCGCCCCAAGGGTTATGCGCCGAGATTTTTCTTGTCATGGGGCGCGAATCTTGCTAGACTGCTTTCTGTGCGCGGTTCGGCAAGACAATCCGTTCTTTGGTTAAGCCTGTTCCTGAGCTTATGCGCTCCCGCCCGGCCGGGCGCACAAGTCGTTCTGTCCGAGTTCCAAGCCTCGAACATCAGGACCCTCAGGGATGAGGATGGCAACTTCGAAGATTGGATTGAGGTTTGCAACGTCAGCGCCGCGCCGGTGGACCTGGGCGGCTGGTATCTGACCGATAAAAGCGACCAGTTGAACAAGTGGCAGTTCCCGTCAACCAACCTGGCGGCCGGGCAATTTCTCGTGGTTTTTGCCTCGAAAAAGGACCGCCGGGTTCCGGGCAACCCCCTGCACACCAATTTTAAGCTCTCCAAGGACGGCGAGTATCTCGCCCTGGTTAAACCGGATGGGATTACGATAGCAACGGCCTACGCGCCGAGTTTCCCGCCGCAAGCGGACGACCTGAGCTATGGCCTGCCCATCACGTCGCAGACCGTGACCTTGCTGGGGCGCGGTGCGGCGGGAAAACTCCTGGTGCCACCCAACGCCGCCCTGGGAACGAACTGGGTTTTACCAGCTTTCGATGACGCGGGCTGGACGGACGTGACAACCGGCGTGGGTTTCGACCTGAATAACTCGTTAATCCTGGTGCCGGTCGCGGACTCGGTGGCGGATTGGAGCGCGGAAGGAGTGCAGGGCAGTCGCGGCTGGTATTACGGATATTACAACCAATCGGCCGACGGTTCCCGGGCTACCAGACGAACGATTTTGTGTTGTTCCCGCGCAGTGATGCCGCTTACGGAGCGAGCAACTATTGGACGGGCAGCCAGTATCGCTGGCCGTCGGCTACCGTTCCCTGGGACACGGTCGGCCAGACAGATGCCTGCCCCAACGGCACCAACAACGGCGCCGAACACTGGGTCATCCGGCGTTGGCGCAGCACCACCACGGCGATCATGCAGGCCCGGTGGCGAATGTATAAGACCAACCCGACCGGATCGGGCGTCACCGGCCAGCTCTATCTGAACGGCGTGCTCAAGGATTCGGCCGCTATCGGCGGGGACGACACGACGGGCGTGAGTCGGGATGTGATGCTGGGGGAGGTGCGCCAGGGCGACGTGGTTGACCTGGCTTTAACTCCCATTGGCGCCGGCGGCGAAACCGACGATGGCGGTGACGGGTCGGCGAACCTGTTAACCGTTTCGAGCCTGAATTACATGACCAGCCTGATGGGCAGCCAGGTGGGGGGGCTAATGTGCGGCTCCAACGCGACCGTTTACCTGCGCTTGCCGTTTGTGGCCGCCGACCCTGCAGACCTGGATCAACTGAAGCTCCGGATATGGTACAATGACGGGTTCGTCGCGTATCTCAACGGGGTGCCCGTGGCGACGCGTAATGCTCCGGTAGCGTCGCCCGGCGGGCTCCAAGCCGATAGCGTGGCCGACTGGTCCAGCACCGGCCAGCAGGGGTTCAACAATTGGTATTACGGGTATTATGACCAAAGCGCCGATGCGGATGGGGTCTATGATGCCTCCGCGGATTTTTCCAGTGCGGGGACGCAGTGGACCTGGAATGGCGGGGCGTGGGTGCTCCGGCCGGGCGACCCGCCCTGGACCATGATTTCTCTGGGCGGATGGCGGCCGAACGGCACTAACAGCGGTGGCGTGCACTGGCCTATCCGGCGCTGGATCAGCAAGACCTCGGGCCAGGTGACCTGCCGAATCGCTTTCGCAAAGGAGAACGTCGCCTGCGGGAGCGGCGCCACGTTGCGCGTCTTGCAGAACGGTGTCGAGCGCTTCAGTTGGACGCTCGCCTACAACGATGCCGCGGGGCTCCAAACCAATCTCGTGCTCATGAATATCCAGGCGGGCGACTACCTTGATTTTGCGCTCGATCCGAAAGGAACGGACGGCAGCCTCGATGATTCGTGCGACGGCTGCACGTTCTCCGCGGCTATCGACCAGCCCCCCTCCGAGGGCGCGGTTTGGAATTCCACGGCCACAGCTTCACGCTCCCCGCCGGAGACCAGCGTCGCGGAAGAAATCGACCTTTCGGGGAACCGCGACTTGCTGGTGGCGGGCACCAATGTGCTCGCGATCCACGGACTGAACGCCAGTCCCTCGGACCGGGATTTCCTGGTCCTGCCGGAGCTGATTGGCACAAAACCAGGGATGGACCCAGGGCAGCACGCTTATTTCACGGTGCCGACTCCAGGCGCCCCAAACGGGGCCGGTTCGCTGACCATCGGCCCGATTATCAGCGATGTCGCCCACACCCCGTTGGTGCCGGGGGACAACGACGACCTGGTGGTGCAGGCGCGCGTCACCCCGAGCCTGCGCCCGGTCAAATCCGTGACCCTCAAGTATCGCACCATGTACGTGGCCGAGTCGACGACGCCGATGTATGACGATGGCAACCACGGAGACGGCGCTGCGGGCGACTCCGTGTATGGCGCCCGGATCCCCGCCAGCGCGTCACACCCCGGGCAGATGGTCCGCTATTGCATCGTGGCGGCGGACATGAACAGCCAGGAGACACGGGCCCCGGCCTTTCCAAACCCCTCGCGGAGCCCGCAATACTTCGGAACGGTCGTCTTCGATCCCGTGCTGACCAACTCCCGCCTGCCGGTGCTGCACTGGTTCATCCAGAACCCCAGCGCCGCGAACTCCGACGTTACCGCGCGATGCTCGCTTTTCTTCAACGGCGAGTTCTACGATAACATCGGGGTTAATCTCCATGGGGAGTCGACGCGCAGCTTTCCGAAGCAGAGCTACGATCTCGTTTTTAACCCGGGCTACAAGTTCCGCTGGTCGGACGATGCGCCGCGGGTAGGGGATCTGAACCTGCTGACCACCTGGGCCGACAAGACGGAGATGCGCAATGTGCTGGCGCATGAAACGTATCGCGATGGTGGAGCGCCGAGCCATTTTGCCTTCCCGGTGCGCGTGCAACAGAACCGCTCCTTTTTCAGCGTGGCCAACGTGGTGGAAAGCGGCAATGACGATTTTCTGCAACGCCTGGGGCTCGACCCGCAGGGCGCGCTCTACAAGATGTATAACTCCGCCGAGAGCGTCGCGGGTGCGGAGAAGAAAACCAGGAAAAACGAGGGGACTGCCGATCTCCAGGCGCTCATCACGGGCATGGGCCAGCCGAACGCCACGGCCAGGCAGGCGTTCATGTTCGACAATCTCAATGTGCCCGAGGTCATCGACTTCCTCGCGGCCAAAATCATCACCGCGGACGTCGACTGCTGTTTCAAGAACTACTACCTGTACCGGGACAGCGACGGCACCGGCGAATGGCAGGGGATGCCCTGGGACGTGGACCTTAGTTTTGGCAGGGTCTGGACCTGCGGGACACCGTGCTACGAGTATTTCGACGAAACCATTTACACCAACCAGGGCATCACGGTTGGCTACGGCAACACCGTGTTCACACCCATCTACGACACACCCGCGACGCGCCAGATGTTTCTGCGCCGCTTGCGCACGTTGATGGATGAGTTGTTCCAGCCGCCCGGCACGCCGGTCACCAATGATTTCTACCGCCTGAAGACCCTCGCTTTACGGGACCAGATCGCCCCCGACGCCGCGCTCGACCTGGCCAGATGGGGGACGTGGGGCACCCGCGAGACCATCACGCAGGCTGTGAACCGCATTTGGAACGAGTTCCTGCCCGGACGCCGAACGTTCCTTTTCCGCACGATGTCCGTAACCAACGGCGGCGAGATCCCCGCGGCCCAGCCGACGAATGCCGTGGTGCAAATCGACGGTCTCGAGTACCGCCCGAGCAGTGGCAACCCGTTGCAGGAATGGCTCTCGCTTACGAACCCGAATAGCTACGCGGTGGACATTTCCAATTGGCGCCTCGACGGCGGTGTGCGCTTTCAGTTTAAACCGGGCACGGTGATCCCGGCGCGGTCGGCGATATTTGTTTCGCCGGACGTGAACGCTTTCCGCAGCCGGCAGGCAAGCCCGAAGGGCGGTGAGCAGCGGCTCGTGGTGGGCCCGTACGACGGCAACCTGTCCGCGTGGGGCGAAAGCCTGGTCTTGACGGATCCGACCGGGCGGCTGGTGAACAGCAACAGCTATGTCGGCAGCCCGAGCCTGGCCCAGCGGTTCCTGAGGATTACGGAAATCTTTTACAACCCCGATCCCCTGCCCGGATACACCAACATCGACGCGCAACTGTTTGAATTCCTGGAGCTGAGGAACATCGGCCCCGTCCCCCTGGACTTGCGCGGCGTGCGGTTCACCGAAGGCGTGCAGTTCGACTTCGCGGCGGGGGCGATTACGAACCTGGCCGCGGGCGCGCGTGTGCTATTGGTTCGCGACACGAATGCGTTCGCCTTGCGCTATGGAAGCGGCTTGCCGGTCGCGGGCCAGTTCACGGGGAAACTGGACAACGCCGGCGAACGCCTCCGGCTCGAGGACCCTTATGGCGAGAAAATCCTCGATTTCAGCTATGACAACCGCTGGTACCCGATCACGGATGGGCATGGTTATTCACTCGTGATTGTGGACGATACCATCCTCTGGTCCCTGTGGGGCGAAAAAACGAGCTGGCGGCCCAACGGCGCCCTGGGTGGCAAGCCGGGCCAAAGCGATCCTCTCCCGCCTGACTTCCCGGCCATCGTCATCAACGAGGTCCTCGCCCATACCGACCCGCCCCAGGTGGATGCCATCGAGCTCTACAATCCGGCAGCGACGAATGTCAACGTCGGCAATTGGTACCTGACCGACGACTTCAACGTCGCAAGGAAGTTCCGGATTCCTTACCCGACCATTATCCCTCCGCAGAGCTTCATCTATTTTACCGAGGCACAATTCAACTCGACGCCGGGAGTTTTCCCGAGCTTCGCGCTGAATTCGGAAGGAGACGACGTCTGGCTGTTCAGCGCGGATGCTGCCTCAACTCTGACCGGGTATGTTCAGGGGTTCGATTTCGGCGCCACGGCCAATGGCGTGAGCCTGGGCCGCTACACCAACAGCGCGGGGGAGATCGATTACCCGGCCCAGGTTGCGGTGACGCTGGGCCGGGCCAATGCCGGACCGCTCGTCGGCCCAATCGTGCTCTCGGAGATCATGTATCATCCGGCGCCGACCACACCATCCAATACTCCCGCAAGCTATATCGAACTGGCCAACGTGGCTTCGGTCAGCACGCCGCTATTCAATCCCGCTGAACCCACCAACACGTGGCGGCTAAGGAACGCCGTCGACTTTGATTTCCCGACGAATGTCGTGATGTCTGCCGGCAGCAGACTGCTGGTGGTCGGCTTTGATCCAGTCACGAACACCCCCGCCCTCAACAGCTTCTGCGCGCTTTATGGCGTCCCACCGGGCACGCCCATTTACGGGCCGTGGCAGGGGAGCTTGGGCAATGCGGACGAAACGATCGAGCTCAAGAAACCCGACCCGTGGGGAACCAACGGCGTCCCCTATGTGATGGTCGAGAAGGTGCATTACCTTGACCATGCCCCCTGGCCGGAGAGCGCCGACGGGGCGGGCTCTTCCCTCCAGCGGCGCACCCTTTCAGCCTATGCGAATGAGCCTACGAATTGGTTTGCCTCCACGCCAACCGCTGGCGCCCCTAACCAGCCCAACCTGCTGCCCACAGTCCAACTTACCTCGCCCATCCCCGGCACGACCTACCAGATCCCGACGAATGTTTTGATCGCGGCAACTGCCGCGGACAGCGATGGCACTATTCTGCGGGTGGAGTTTCGCGCCGATGGACAGAAACTGGGGGAGGTCTTGGCCGAGCCGTACACGTTCGTCTGGACGAACCCGGCGCCGCGCAGCCACAGCCTCACGGCGGTTGCCGTGGACGACTGCCTGGGAGCGACAGAATCCGCCGCGGTGGGGATTGCGGTGGTGTCGCCTCCGCCGATGGTGAGCTTGACGCAACCGGCGGACGGGACGGTTGTCCTGGCCGGGTCGGGTCTCCCGGTAACGGCCAATGCCACGTCTGCGGACGGTGGTATTGACCGGGTGGAGTTTTATGCGGGCGACCTGCTTTTCGCCCAACTGTTTGCGCCGCCGTACGCGATGACCTTGTCCTCTGCCGTAGCTGCGACCTACGCGTTGACGGCGGTAGCCGTGGACACATTGGGCAGCGCCAGCACCTCCGCTGTGGTTAGGGCCGGCTTCACTACGGGCAGCAATGCGCCGACAACCCTGGTGCCCACAGGGTCGACCTGGAAGTACCTGGACGACGGGTCAAACCAGGGAACGAACTGGGTCGCGCCTGGTTTCGACGATAGCACCTGGAAGAGCGGCAAGGCCGAGTTGGGCTATGGTGACGCGGCCAAGGGTCGGCCGGAGGCAACCGAAATCAGCTATGGCCCGGATGCGAGCAAGAAATGGGTTACGTATTATTTCCGGCAGGCCTTCACCGTTGCGCAGGCCGCCAGTCTGCAAGGTTTAAGCCTGAGCCTTCTTCGGGACGATGGCGCCATCGTGTATCTGAACGGCAAAGAGGTATTCCGGAGCAACATGCCCGACAGGCCGATCGACTATTTGCAGCTCGCCCTGAACGCCGTCGCCGGCGCCGAAGAGACGACGTACTTTCAGAAAGCTGTGGACTCATCGCTGATGCGAGACGGAACCAATGTGCTCGCGGTTGAAGTCCACCAGGCGTCCAGGGACAGCCCGGATGTGAGCTTCGACCTGTCATTTGCCGGGACGCGGACGCTTCTGGCGCCGGCGATCCTGGGGCAGCCCGCGAGCCAGAAAATCCAGGCCGGGGGAACCGCGGTGTTCTCCGTCGATGCCGGAGGGACATCCCCGCTGAGCTACCAGTGGCGTTTGAATGATGCGCCAATCCAGGATGCGACGGCGCCCATGCTCGTCGTCACTAATGCGAACGCCGCGGATGTGGGTGCTTACCAGGTGCTCATCACGAACGCCGTTGGTTGGGTCATGAGCGCTTCCGCGACGCTTTCGCTTACGAATGGGCCGCCCGTTCCGGGAGCCGACGGACTGCTCGTGCTGCAGGGTCAGCAGGCGTCTGTGCCTGACTCGACGCTGCTGGCGAATGACATTGACCCGGGAGGGCAGCCTTTGGTTTTGACGGCGGTCAGCGCTTCCAGCCACTTCGGGGCCACGGTCACCTGGAGCGCCGGCCAGGTGAACTATCGGCCGGCTCCGGATTTCCTTGGCAGTGACTGGTTCACGTACACCGTGGCGGCCAGTGGCGGGCTGTCGGCGGAGGGGCGTGTGGAGGTTCTCGTTTACAGCGGCACGCTCCCGGCAACCAACCAGTTGAGCATCGTTCCCCTCACGACCGGTTATCGCCTTCGGTATTGCGGCGCCCCGGCGCGGTTGTGTGAGTTGCAGCGGTCTGCTGACCTGGCGCATTGGAATACGCTGGTTGAGACCACCATCCCGCCTCATGGAATCGTGGAATACCTGGAGTCGAACCCGCCGGTAAGCGGCGCCTACTATCGGGTGCGGCAGCAGTAAGGGATTAATCACCAGCTTTAGCCCCCTGTAGTTATGTGAAGTTGCTGGCCGATACTCTCGTTAGCGCGGCGGGCCTGCTGGAGTCGGGCCGTACTCAGCGCGGTTCTGAAAACCGCCGTCATTCCTAGGCTCGGCCGTCCTTCCTCAAATTACACCTGGGATTATTAAGAACTGAAAAGGCGCCGATGACCTCTGCGCCTGGGGCACATAAGTGAGAAGTCAACATAACGACCCCCCAGGTGAAATTTCACATGGGGGTCGGAATCGGACCTCCCGAATGAATTCTGTTTGTGGTCGAGGAGGTCCAGTGGCATCCTGCGGATTCTTATGCGTCTTGCTGTTTTTCTTGCGGTCGCTGCTGGCAGCGCCGCCCTTGCCGACAATTCAGCGACTGAGCGCGTGCGAGTCGATCATGTGGGTCTGGTTGCTCCGGATGTGATCGGCATCACCCTATCCGCGCGCCACGTCGAATATGGACGGCAGATTCCCTATGTCAAACAAAAGGGAGATGCGGTAGCTGATGCCGATATCCACCGGTTCGTAAGACGAGATGGGAAAACCATCGGCACCCTGGTCGGGAAAACCGGCGACATGCTCTGCACTATGGATGAGGTCGTCGGGCAGAAACTCGACACTGGCTGGGCGGATGATCCGGCGAGCTACAGCATAAAATCGGAGCATGATCCGCATTATCAGTCGCCGCAGATGCCCAAGTCCGTCCACCGCAAAAGCAAACCCTCCGATCTGGGGATGGTCGGCCCTTACCAATTCGAGGCGCCCACCGAGAATGTCGTGTATCTCAAATTACCCGTGCCGCTGGAGGCGCGCGCGGATTATGCCGTGATCTTCAGCAGTCCGGACCTGCCGGCCCAGAAGTTCGTCCTGGATACAGCTCGCCTTCGGAGCGAAGCCGTCCATGTGACTCAGGTCGGCTTCCGCCCCGATGATCCCGCGAAACTCGCTTTTTTGTCCTGTTGGATGGGCAACGGCGGCGGCCTGCACTACCCGGCCGGCTTGCCCTTCGAAATCATCGACGACTCCACCGGCCGCGCGGTGTTCACCGGGACCACCGTGCTGTCGAAGGCCGCCGCGGATAAAACCGAGGACGCATACAACAAGAATTACAATGGCACGGATGTCTATCAGATGGACTTCACCGGTTTGGATCGACCCGGAAAGTACCGTGTGTGCGTCAAAGCCATCGGTTGTTCATACCCTTTTGAAGTCGCGGACGATGTCTGGCGACGGGCGTTCTTGATCGGGGCCCGAGGGTTTTATCATCAGCGGAGCGGCATTACGCTTGGCGAGCCCTATACTGCCTATAAACGCCAGCGCCCGTTTCATCCGGACGACGGGCTCAAGGTGTATGCCTCAAGGGCCCCGCTGATGGACACCGGCAATGGCCTCAACAAGAACGATTCGAACTTCGGGAACCTCGTCAAGGGCAGGACGGACGACCTCGTCACCAATGCCTGGGGCGGCTACATGGACGCCGGAGATTGGGATCGGCGGGTGCAGCATCTCAAAGCCAGCCTGCTGCTCCTCGAGTTGGCCGAGCTGTTCCCCGACTATTTTGGTTCGCTCTCTCTGAATCTCCCGGAGTCCGGCAACGGCCTGCCGGACATCGTGAATGAAGCGCTCTGGGGTATCGATTTTTTCAGGCGACTGCAGTTGCCTGAGGGCGGCGTCCGGGGCGGCATCGAGTCCTCCGAACACCCCCGCCGGGGCGAGGCCAGCTTCCAGGAATCCCTGACGGTGATGGCCTACGCGCCGGACGTTTTGGCGAGTTACATGTACGCCGGCGTGGCGGCCCGCGCCGCGCGATGGCTGGCGGCGCGCTTGCCGGAACGGTCGGCGGCTTACCGTGAAAGCGCTTTGCGCGCTATGAACTGGGCCGAGCGCGACCGCGAGCGCGAAGAGCGGGAATATTTGATGGCCAAGCACCCGGCCGTGCGTGACGTTCGGAACTTCGCCTCGGCCGAGCTGTTCTGCCTGACCGGCGACTTGAAATGGAACCAGCTCTTTCTCGCGACCACTCCCTACAAAAACTCTCCCGGCGCGGTGGAATATACTTGGGACAGCCTGGACCAGGGCGATTGCGCCTGGGTTTATGCGCGCGCGGATCGGCCCGGGGTTGATGAAAAAGTAAAACGGAACTGCCGGGACGTGTTGCTGAAAGAGGCAGACGCGCGGCTTGCCAGCATCCAGCGGACCGGCTTCCGCTGGGCCAAGCATCCTTACGCGCCAGTGATCTACGGAGCTTTGAGCAGCCCCGAGAGCTGCGTATCTGTGGCGCGGGCGCACGCCCTTTCGGCCGCACCGAAGTATTTGCATGGGCTGGTGCTGGCCGCTCAGACGGGCGCGGGAGCGAATCCGGTGAACGTATGTTACACGACCGGGCTGGGACAGAACTCCCCGAAACACCCGCTCCAGATCGACCATCGCATCACGCACCAACTGCCTCCACCCGGCTTCACGGTGGGAGGGCCGATGGACAACACCATCAAAGACCTGCAGGACCCGTTCATCGGGCAGTTTGCGGGCGGGGTCTTCTGTCCGCCGTACAAACAATGGCCAGCTCTCGAAGCGTTCTGGGATGTCTTCTGGGACCCCATGGTCTGCGAATATACGATCCACAAACCGATGGCCGGCCACGCGTATGTGTGGGGATACCTTGCCGCGCGAGCCGGTCCGGCAGCGCCTCGCCGTTGAGCGTGTCGCGGGTTTTCAAGTTTGTTGTCAACCTGGCCGGCAATTCGGGTGGACGAGATAAAAGCCGGTTTGAAGAATTCTTGGCGCTTTTTGCCCGATTATTGTAGTGCGCTTCCTACACCGTCAAAACTCCCCCCGCAACCCCCGCACATCCAGCTTGCCTTTGCTGGCCGGGGTCAGCTAAGGTCGCTCCAGGCATGGCGACCAGCACGCTCCACCGCGAGAACGAACTCCCAAATCCCCAAACCGGGACTGGCAGCGGCAGGTTGCTCACGAGCGCCCTCCTGGCTTCGTTGGGCTCATTCCTGTTCGGATTCGACACCGCGGTCATTTCCGGCACCACGGCGTCGTTGCGGACGGCCTTCCAGCTCAACGACAACACGCTCGGATTCACTGTGTCCAGCGCGCTGTTTGGCACGATGGCCGGCGCGCTCCTGGCGGGGCGCCCGGCGGACTGGTGGGGGCGCCGCCGCATGCTGGCGTTGCTGGCGGGGTTGTTTCTGGTGTCCTCGGTCGGCTGTGCCGGCGCGTGGGACTGGTACGCCTTGCTGGTCTTCCGCTGGCTGGGGGGCGTGGCGGTTGGGGCGGCGTCGGTCGTCTGTCCGGTTTATATCACCGAGATCGCCCCCGCACATCGGCGCGGGGTGCTGGTTGCGGTCAGCCAGTTGAATATCGTCATCGGTGTTCTGCTGTCCTATTTTTCCAACTACCTCGTGGCCCAGTTGGTGGGCGCTGACAATCCCGCTATCTGGCGGTGGATGTTCGGCGTCATGATGCTTCCCTCGGTGCTCTTTCTGCTGGCGGGGGCCGTGATTCCGGAAAGCCCGCGCTGGCTCGTTAAGAAGGGGCGGTCTATTGAAGCCAAGGCCGTGCTGGTCCGATTAGGCCATTCCCAGCCGGCAGCCGAGTTGGGGGAAATCGAGGTCTCGCTGCGGGAGGAGATGGCCGGCCCTCATCAACGGCTCTTCCAGCGCAAGTACCTCAAGCCGCTGCTGCTCGCCTGCATGATCGCCGCCTTCAACCAACTCGATGGCATCAACGCCGTGACTTACTACACGGCCGACATTTTCCGCATGACCGGCTCGGGCAAGAACAGCGCCCTGATGTTGTCGGTGGTGGTCGGGGCGACTAATTTGGTCATGACGCTGGTGGCGATGGCGCTCATCGATCGCGTGGGCCGCAAGGCCCTGCTGCTGGCCGGTTCCATCACCTTCATGATTTCTCATGGGCTGGCGGCCTGGGTGTTTCAGACCCACGCCCACGGCTGGATTGTCCTTGCGGCCATGATGGGCATCGTGGGTTCGCACGCTTACTCGCAGGGCGCTGTCGTCTGGGTCTGCATCAACGAATTGCTGCCCAACGCCGTGCGCGCCTCCGGCTCGGCGGCGGCCTGCATTCTCTTGTGGGTGCTCGACCTGGGAGTCAGTTGGTCGTTCCCGGTAGTGGCGGGTGCGTCGGCAGCTTATGCCTTCGCCTTTTTCGCCGCCATGATGGCTGCCCAGTTCGTGCTCGTGCTGATCTTCTTTCCCGAGACCAAAGGCCTCTCCTTGGAGGAACTCCAGCGGCGGCTGGGATAGCCGCCAGAACAGACTGTCGTGGCTGTTTCGCCGCGAACCGCCAAACCCTTTCGATGCCGCAAAGCGGCGTCCCCGAAATGGGGTGAATCGCTCCGCCGGGGCATTCGGGTTGTCATTCCCGGCCGAGGGCGTATCCTGGAGTTGTGAAATCACCGATTCTCAGGCCTACTCCGATGCTATGCCGGAATGCCTCAAGAGCAGGATTCACGCTCATCGAACTGCTGGTGGTCATCGCCATCATCGCCCTCCTGGCCGCGATGCTGCCGCCTTGCCCGCGCGGCGCCGGCATGTAAGCTTTTCCAGGATATGGGAAAAGCATCGCGCCTCAAGCGGGAGCGGAAGCTCGCCCAGGCGGCAGATAAGGCCCGCGCCCAAAGAGCTCAGCGCTCGGAGCCTGGCGAAGCGTCCCCGCTGGTCAAAGGTGCGCCCCCTATCGAGAAAGCATCTGACAGCCCGGAAATGGGAGAAGCACGGCCTCCAGAGCGGGAGCAAGAGCTCATCCTGACGGCGGACAGCGCCCTGGCCGAGCGGCTTCGCTGCTCGGTGCTGGGCAAAGAATCGGTGCTGCTGAAAGATGTGCCCGGTGTCGAGAAGATGTCCGAAATCCTGGGCGAGTTCGCGCGGCCGCTCCTCGATATGTGCGACTCCAAAGAGGATTATCCGAACTTCGTGCGTCTCGCCGTAGTCGCCTGGAACGCGGCGCTTCTGCCGGAACAAGAGCGCGCCGGGTTCCTGCACGACACGAAAATCACGGACGTCCTGGGGCCGAAGGGGATGGGGATAATGGAATACCTCATCAAGCGAAAGCTGGACTTGTTTCCGGACAAAAAGCGTCCCCTCCTCGATATCGAGGCGGTGGACTTGGGTGACCGCTTTTGTTTGAGGGTCGTATCCGGACTGCCACTCAATGATCCGAAAACCCTGAATGACCTTAAGGCCAGAGGCTTGTTGCCGGAGGAGGGTCCGGGCAGTGGACCGTAGGAGCGTTGCAGCACACGGAGCCCGGCGGCGCGCGGCGCGGCCGGCCGCAGCACCGAGGAAATAGTTGCAGCCCTCGACGCTGCCGCCGCGGAGTTCGGCAAGGCGGCGCGGCCAGTTTTTTGAAAAAAATAGCCAATGTGGCCAATCCAGCCAATGTGGCCAATGCAGTGTTCGGCCGGGTCGCGGGATTTGCTGCGCCGCCGTCCTTCTCTGGCCTGCTTTATTTGGCACTAATTCTCTTGCTCTAAACGCATCGGGAAAAGGGGTCTGGAGAGCCACGGCAGGGCCAGAAAACGCTTTGGAGATAATTCAGGGACCATGGGCGGCCGTCCCTCGCGGACCGTGAGGAAAGCCGCCCCGCTTTCCGCCGACTACGCTGGCGGCCGTCAGACGGGGATTGGGGCCGGGATGCGGCGTAAGGGCTTGGGCGCATGGGGGGATGACTGTCGTTGGCTGGGCTCGGGCGGCTGGCCGGGGCAAAGGAGTATGGAGTATGCGGCCGCAGCGCGGGCGCCGACCCGCTTCGGCCGGCGAATGGAACGAACTCCGGCCCGCAGGCCGCCAAACCCTTCAAATGGCGGAAGCGGGAGGTGAAGGGTTCACAGCTACGTAATACTATCGTTAATTTACGCAATTAGGGAGTAGTAATACTAATCCAAGCCTTTCGACCATCGAAAAAACGTGCAGGAACCGAAAGATTAACAGGGCAAAGTAAGGTGAGTTTTCGCCAAAATAAGGTTAGACAACTTGCACCGTGCATGGAGGAGATGCAATGTGGGCAAGTGGTGTTGGGGCGTGTACTAAGAGGGAGAGGAGCGAGAGGTGAACAATGCCGCGTAGAACTCGAGCAGAACGGCTTCGCTGGACGCGGTGGATGGCCGCGTCGGCGGAGTTTTGCCGGACATGCCGGGTTTGGCGCGGCCCTGGATGAAGGCTTGGAGGGTTATCGGTTGAAACGTTCGGTTCCTGTTTCGTCCCTTTTGCAGCAAGGAAAGAGGTCGCATGAAGAGGTTTCTGGTTGGTTTGGCGGTTCTCGTGGCCGTGAGGGCGGCGGCCAGCCCGAATGTCATCGCGTGGGGCGACAACGGTTATGGCCAGACCAACGTTCCGCCCGATCTGACGAATGCGGTGGCCGTGGTGGCCGGCGTCTTTCACAGTCTGGCGCTGCGGGCGGACGGCA